>Ga0247774_1000154_pt1 | contig 31725 bp, 21 predicted proteins | sample UWRJL001104B6_FD_179933 | JGI IMG/M metagenome (GOLD analysis project Ga0247774, IMG submission 179933) | Plant litter microbial communities from Arlington Agricultural Research Station in Wisconsin, United States - UWRJ-L001-104B-6 | ecosystem: Environmental > Terrestrial > Plant litter >...
CCATGGTCTCAGCGAAGACGTCACACCGCCGAGCTGGCTGCGGGAATCTATAGGTAGACTAGAAATGTCCCAAGGATGCTCTTAGAATATTTATGTGCCAAGCAGCGAAAATTGAAGCGTCTCTCTGTTTATCTCTGCTAAATGTTGTAGGATTCCGCTTTCTGGGTTGTTGCCCTGGAACTGGAAGGAGGCGTCTCGGGGACCCATCGACAGTGACTGACTCGTCGAGTAGGCTATCCCTTCCTGCCAGACAAGATCGAATCATACGGACCTTCTCACAATGAAGGATCATTACTGAAATATATGGAACTACAGTCTCTTTGAATCGAATATTTCACTTCCCCAATTTTCAGCTTGGGCGAGCTCGTCCACATCCACAGTTGCTGCATTCTTGCAAGCTGATCCGAGGTGTTGAGCTGTGTTTTTCCGCGATCTATCATCCGAATTTCTCGGCAAAAAAAAACAGTATTCTGCAGAATACTCAAACTCCTTGAAGAACACTTAATTAGCTTGTAATTCTATACAAAGTTAGAAAGTCGTACAGAGAGCTAGTGAGAAGTCGAAAGGCGTGTCTCTCTCTCGACTTTCAGATGTGGTCTCGATCGGAGATTGGGACCAATATTGGTCCGTGCACGCGTCGGGATTAACGGTGGCCAAGCGCGATTGCCCCGCGATGAAGCTCCAGACTCGCGCAACTTGTAAATTATAAAGAAGCCTACGGTTCTACCGTCTACGAGTGCCGAAGTCGCAAAACAGCTTCGGTAGAGATCTCCAATGAAAGCACTTGCTATCTCTATTCCCACCTATGTAATTCTCCATTCAGCAGTGGAAATCAGGACAAGATGGCGTACGTTGTGCCAATCCACCTGCCGACGAGTGTTCGACATGGCCTTCGAATCCAGCTCATTGAAGGGGAGAAGGAGAGCTTGGTAACAGCGTATGGGTTCCCTCGCGTATCCGTCTATTTTCATGCTCCAAATGACTGACCGTCCCCCTTGGACAGGCGAGTAAATCGGGTGCAAGTTTGGCACGTCTCAGCAGATGGCATAACGTGCGTCCACTCTAAAGTCCTCTTCGGCACCGTTGTTGCCCTTCAGAAGCTCCGACCGAAAGCCTCCGAGACAGACCTTCTTTTCGTCGGCACCGACCGCTTCGAATACTTTACGCTCGCCTGGAACAAGTCCAAACAGCAGCTGGAGACGGTTCAAACCTTGCACGACCAGTCGGAGCCGTTCATGACGGAGGAGCAGAGCCTCAACAAGTGCGTGGTGGACTCGACGGGGAAATTTATGGTCATGCACCTCTGGGCCGGGGTTATCAACATCAGTCGATTGATAGATCGAGGAGAGGCGAAGCATGTCATAAAGTTCCTCGAGCAGGTCCGGGTATCCGAGCTATTCGTTAAAAGCTCCACCTTCATATACAGCCAAATCGGACCGAGGATTGCATTTCTTTACCGCAGCCGGAGCGATGCTGAAGACGCTCATCTCGCCATCTACAAGCTTACCCAGGATGACCGACATACTTTAGCTTCTAAGTTCAGCCAGAAGGACAGGGTCTTCCTCTCGCCAGTTCCCGACAAGATGGCAAGCATGCTGATACCCGTCCCGATTGCCGAGGAGGAGAAGAGGCATCAATTTCGGAACACTTCCCAAAGACGCGCTCACCTCGGCGGACTGCTGGCGGTGGGCGAAACCAGCATCTTATATCTCGATACCCAGGACTTTGTCCAGTTGGATTGCCACCTTAGAGAGGGAAACATCTTTATTGCATGGGCGGAGTACGACGGTACTCGATACTTCCTAGCCGACGACTTTGGTCGGCTTCACCTCCTTACCATTCTTATCGACGGTGCTCTGGTCACTGGCGTGGATGTACGAAGGCTGAACGGGCTAGGCGCGGACGGCCAGGATATCAAACTATCTAAGGCCTCGACCCTCGTGCACATGGGCAACGGAGTTCTGTTCCTTGGCTCTCACCACGGAGACTCCCAACTGCTTTATGTTAACGTTGAGGGCGATCCGGCGTCGGCTATCAGACTAATAGATGCGCCGCCTGCCCTCTCTAACAATGCACCTATCTTGGATTTCGTGATCATGGATCTTGCAAACCGTGACGGCGAACCACAGGCGGGGAGCTCGTTTTCCTCGGGCCAGACACGCCTTGTCGCCGGATGTGGAGCGGAGAAAGATGGAAGTCTGCGAAGCATCCGCAGCGGCGTTGGTCTGGAAGACCTTGGACTCCTCGACCAGTTCAACAATGTTCGAGGTCTCTTTCCCTTAAAGTCGTATGCCTCAGAGAAGACGGACGTTTTGGTGGTAACCACACTCTTCGATACAAGGATATTCAAGTTCACTGGTGATGGAAGCATCGAGGAATTGATGGCGTTCCAGGGGATGGTATTCGACCAAGAGACGCTCCTAGCAGCAAATCTCCCCAGCGGCAAGCTACTCCAGGTTACGCCTGACTCTGTTCTTGTGCTGGACCCTGAGAGCGGTGTTGCTCTTGATAGGTGGAATGCTGAAGAGACCAGGAAGGATGAAGATGAAAAAGACTTGGATTGGAAGATCAGCAAGGCGTCAGAGAACGGAACGTGGTTACTCTTATCACTGGATGGGCGCAAACTCGTCTCGCTCAAACTAACAGACCATTTGCGTATCTTTTCCATGAGCATGAGAAAGGATACGGCCGGCGCAGGAGGTGTCAACCAAATTTCATGCGTGCATGCCTCCCCGATCAATCCCGACCTTGGCGTTGTCGGATTTTGGAAAACGCAGTCCGTCGCCATCCTGGACATGAAGACACTGCAGCCGCTAAAGAGTGTCAAACTTCCGTCTACCGACGATACTGCTATCGTTCCTCGAGACGTTCTCTTGGTTCAGATATTCCCCCACGATGTGTCTGGGCCGACGCTTCTGGCCGCTCTGGACGACGGAAATGTTGTCACCTGCAACGTGGACGTTCATGATGAACAAAATATCAAAGTATCGGGACGAAGGTCGGTCTTCCTGGGAACACATGAAGCTCGTTTGCATCTCCTGCCAAGAGGGGACGGGACCTCGAATGTTTTCGTAACGACGGAGCACTCGAGCCTCATCCACTGTGACCAAAACAGACTGCTATTCTCGGCTACAACCGCCGAAGATGCTACTTATGTGGCTCCTTTCGACTCGGAAGCATATCCCAACTCCATAGTGGTTGCGACAGACAACCACATCCGGATATCTGAGATTGACCCGGAAAGGAGGACCCATGTGAGGAGTCTGAAGGTTAACGAAACGGTGAGGCGAATAGCTTACTCGCCAAGTCTCAAGGCGTTCGGCCTCTGCTGCGTACAGCGGGATTTGGTCAAGGGCGCCGAGGTCTTCACCACATCGTTCAAGCTTGCCGACGAGATTGTCTTTCAGCTTCTGGGGAAGGTTCACAGGTTCGACTGCAACGAGAAAGTGGAATTGCCGCAGTGTGTCGTTCGAGCCAGCCTCCTCGATTGCCACGGCGTGTCTGTGGAGCGCTTCCTTGTTGGCACCACGATCGAATACGCCGAAAAGAATCGCGGAGACGAACCTGGCGGCCGCATCTGGGTCTTTGGCGTGGACGAGAAGAGAAATCTGTTTGTGGTGGGTTCTCGGGACTTCAAGTCGGGATGTTTGTGCTTAGCCACGATGGGCAAGCGAATAGTGGTGGCATTGCGGCACAGTGTCAGGGTGTATGACTACACCGAGCAGTCGGAGCGGGAGGTTTCGCTTAAGGACCTGGCTAAGTATCCGGTTACGGCCTTCCCGATTGACATAGACGTGCGTGGGAACGTGATTGCCGTGGCCGACCTGATGAAGTCCATCTCGTTGGTGGAGTTCACTCCGCCCTCCAAGGGCGGAATCAAAGCAAGGCTTGTGGAGACAGACAGGCACTTCCAGTCCTGCTGGGCAACTTCTGTGCGCTACATCGGCGACAAGACTTGGCTTGAGACAGAAGCAGGCGGTCATCTACTCGTCGTACGACAGAAGGAAGAAGGGATTACCGAGTTCGATCGCAGCCAGATGGAGTTGATAAGCGAGTTCAATCTCGGCGAGCAGGTTAATTGCACGCGCACCCTAGACGTGGCTCCGAGCGAAGGCTCCATCATTGTTCCGAAAGCCTTCCTTGGAACCGTAAGACTTCTTGGCCCGGAACTGTTCGTTGACCGGATGCTAACGTAGCCATTACTCTAGGTCAACGGCGCCGTCTATCTTTTCGGAACTATTAATCCCGACTATATGGATTTGCTCATGCGCTTCCAGACTAACCTGGCCGAGTGCGTCGAATCGCCCGGCGAGATCCCCTTTGCGAGGTATCGCGCTTCGAACCTTCCTGCACCTCAAGGCGAAAAGAAGAGAACCGAACCGTTTCGTTTCGTGGATGGTGAGCTGCTCGAGCGGTTTCTCGACATGACGGAACCAAGACAGGAGGTGCTCTGCGAGCAGGTAGGGCAGACTGCCGAATATATGCGTGGGATTGTGGAACAGCTGAGAAGGATGCTGTAGACGCAGGCTTCTAGGCGGTATGCATTACATAGTCCAGAGGCGATTAACATCAAAATACAACAGTAGTAGCATCACGATGGATGTTTGGGGAGCTGTTTGTACGGCAAATGGCTGGCTTGACGGCGGCTACGCGTACTCATTCTAATGTGAATCTCTTCGATCCTACCCAATGCATTTAGGAGCCTGGAGATATTCGCATTCTCCTACATGTGGTTTTTCATGTTAAGCAACGCCGATCCTGCGCAAACCCGGTCGTCAATTGAACAGTGTCGTGTTATGAGGCCCGCCATGGATTGATGCCTCGATTGTATCTCTGTGTGAATTTTCGGGTTAGGAGGATTGTGTATTATATAGTTAACGGGTAAATCGTATTAATGGAAGCCTACTCTATTCTCCTACCGGAATCAACCGGGTCAATCTTCCCGTTTGGGCCTCCAGCCAATCACAAGGCTCCAATTCAAAAGCTCCTCTCTGCCTCAGGCAATGAAATCCATGAGGAACCATCATTTTCGAACCCACCTCTGAAAAAAGACCTCAACCGAGAAACACACCACGACGACGAGCAATTGGTCACGTCGCGACGACAATCGCCCTCTCCCCCTCCACTTTTGGAAATTCGAAACGATGGCGCCTCTGACGAATGCCTCACGCGTCTGCCTGCGTGGCCTCGCAAGGCCGGTGCCGATCGCCGTCCGCGCCATCTCGACCTCGGCAGCTCGGATGGAGTCGGACGTCGGGGCGTACAGCTACTCGGCAACCTTTAAGGGCGAGAGCAAGGCGAACAATGTGCCCGACTTCGGGAAGTACGTGTCGAAGAACAGTCCCCAGCGGAACAAGCTGTTTGGGTACTTTATGGTCGGTGGACTGGGTGCCGTGACGGCGGCAGGGGCAAAGTCGACGGTTGAGAGTATGTTTCCCTTAGGAGGAGGAAGCCCAGTCAGCCTTGGCGGAAGCCGCAAATATTGGATTGATTGAGGCTACAACGACGCTGTTGCAATGTGGACGGCGTATACGGGTCAGGTGCTAATGATGGGCCGCTAGGTTTCCTGCTGCACATGTCGGCGTCGGCTGATGTGTTGGCCATGGCCAAGGTTGAAGTTGACCTCAACACTATTCCTGAGGGCAAAAACGTGAGTTTGGTCTAGCTGGTGGCTGTCTGGACGATTGGCGGACCGATGATGGCAACAAAAGTGCATAGGACTGACGAAGGGTTGGGGCGATGTAGGTCATCATCAAGTGGCGTGGAAAGCCCGTCTTTATTCGACACCGAACCGAATCCGAAATTGCGGACGCGAACAAGGTTGATATCGCGTCACTGCGGGATCCCGAGTCGGACGACAGTCGTGTCAAGAAGCCCGAATGGCTTGTCATGCTCGGTATGTTGCTCTTTTATGGGTTCTCAGCCACACGGCCAATGTGTCTGGGGGTCCACGCTCTCTCTCGTTGGGCGACATGCTCGTTGGGGTTCGAAAGTGCATGGTCGATGTTCGTTCAGTCAGCTAATCTGCCGCCTCATCGATCAGGTGTCTGCACACATCTAGGCTGCGTTCCCATCGGCGAATCGGGCGAATACGGTGGTTGGTTTTGTCCCTGCCACGGTTCCCACTACGACATCTCGGGCCGCATAAGAAAGGGGCCGGCACCGCTCAACCTTGAGATCCCCGAGTACGACTTCCCCGAAGAAGGCAAGCTTATCATTGGTTAAGAAGGAACTGCGGTTTTTTGCCTTATGTTTTGTGTGTCGGTCTCCAACGTACACATTCTACATGACCACGCCGAGAGCAACGGAACTGTATAACTACGCAGATGGGTTGTTGATCTTTAGAGATGGAAGCTGCCAGACGTAACGAGGGGAAGGCACATGTGTCGATACTTTTTTTTCCTCCAATAGATTTTCTCATTATCGTAGTGGAGAACTCTCTTCCTTTGTTCTCTTGCAACTAGATGGTTGCAGCAGAAGGTGTGTTGTGACATAGTTTCTTTTGCTCAGCACGTCAATTCGATGCAACATGCGCATCCCAAACGTTGCTGTTTCGATGCACACTGTTTGGCTCTGCAAACCCTGCAAACAAGTTGATATGCGTTTATTTCTGCTTTACGCAGACCTTGGCGGATTGTATTGCAGGAACAAGAGGATCAAAGGGATCACAAGACCTAAGAGAAGTATCACGGGGTTAGGCGTTATAGGCATGAGCAACGCTGGTTGAAAATGCGCAAACCGGCACGAGGCTTACCATGGATAAGATGATGCGCCATGCTGCTTCGCTCAATGCTAAATGGGAGACATATGGATGATCTGGGTGGGTTGGTGCTGTAGGTACGAATATGATTATCTGCGTTTAGCGAATCTACGACGCATCGATGAGTATTGAGGGGACGGACCACGTAGCTCTGCTGTGCTGTGCTGCTGCTGCTGCGAGTCTTAATGGTCTGCCTACCTTTGTACGGTTGATGCGAGATGATTTGCTATAACACTTGTATGCTTGTTGTGATTATCGTGATGGCATGTAGAGATCTTAGCGCTCATCCAACCCATCGATGCAAAATTCTCAAGCGACTGGGCGGAAATGGTTCATGCAGTTGTCGGAGCATGGCTTTTCAAACTCAGCCGATGCACGTCACGCCCGGACTTTGAAAACAGCGGTGGGAACGAAGAGTGGGAGAGTGAGAAGGCATTTACATTTTTTAAGGCCAGCAAGGTGGTGTGGGGGGACATGTCGATCACGCCTGCAGCCGTGCTTGTGCTACAAGATGCGTAGTCTTGCCTGCGGTTTCGTGCAACAGAGTTGACCCAATAAGGATGCCAAGACGGGCAATGATCCCTTTCGGCCCAGATTTTATGCAGCGAATGTCATTACTTTCTTTTCCCTTGCCGCCACGGCCGACAGAGCCAAATTTTGAGCCTGCTACGCCTCTCTGATCAGTGGAGGTCACCCTTGCTGGTCAAGACTTCGGACGAAACTTGTCCGGGAAACGATGGCCCATCATAGTGATATGATTACCGAGAGCAGAGCAGCGTCGGTTGAAGCGGCCAGCATCTCTGCCAACCATAAGATCTCCTTTGGTTGGTCTTGATTTGATGTCGTGTGCCCTACTGATGATTGTATCGTGAGATTGGCAGCAATAATAGGAAATTGACTACCCCCACCCCCCCAATACGTCAGATGTGAAGTATTTGCGTAGGTAGAGTGTACGAACCCTACACCTCACATTCAAGAGGCTCAAGCCACATGGAAACACTCGTCTCTCGCAACTCGCAGGGAAAACCTGTGCGTGGAACATGCATCGTCCCCCTGCCGTTCAGATTCCGATCTTTCCGAGCACGGATTCGTCTTAAAACAAGAATTCGAGAGGCGACAAAACGTCCGATGAAGAAAAGTCTCGAAGGTATCAAACATCATCGGTTCAGTGTGGAGGGTTGCAATGAACAAGGGTGGGCGTCACGGCAATGACGGCAGTTACAGGGGCTCTGGCTTGACTTGCATCGTGGGGGTATGAATTCGAGGAAGCCCCATGACGAACCGAGATTTAAAATTCGAAGAAAAAAACATTCCAAAGAAACAGGTTAGGGAAATGAGGTTCAAATGATCCCGAGAAATGAAGGGGCATTTCTATGATAAACGAATGCCGTCGCATCCGTGAAGCTGGCAGCAAGCGTAGTTCTTATGGACTTTCCGTCAATGGAGCTGGAGGCGGAAGGAATAAATGAGCTCGAAGGCTGGACGAAATCGTGGCTTGTGACAGGTGGCAAAAACAGCCATACCAGCTCAAACTTCCGGGTTTGGAGCCTTTAGCCTCATGGTTAAGGGACAAGCTCGGCTCTCGAAGGACCGTATCCGTGAAGCTTGCCAAACCAGCACGACTCTGCTGGCAGCGAAGAAAGCATTCGACCGACACGGTCCATGTCACAAGAATTCTCCGATGCGATGGTAATTGGGCGAGGCTGCCGCATGCGTTGAACGGACTTTGACGGCGCCGACGCAGGATTCCCGCACTGAGGAGGCACATGCCACACGAGCCTAGAACTGGAGGTCGGCAGGTCAGGCAGGTCGAAGAAAAAAAGGTTGAGGCTCAAGAGCCAGCGTGCGGCGCTTCCCGGGACGAGGCGCTCGGGCCATGGGACCCTGGCAAAGCGAGCCAATAATGGTGCGCTCGTGCATGCGGCTCATCGCGTGTGAGACGTCAGTCGCTGCAAAACGCCGTTTGATCGGATCGATCTCCGACAGGAACTGCCAATTCGCCCATTGTTCTGTCTCCTACGTTAGCAATGGGACTTCCCAAAGCTTCAGGCAACGGGGCACCTTGGCAGGTAACACCCTGGGTAGATGCTTTTGAACCCATGTTATCCGAACATACTCCGGCGCTGCCAGATTCCGTGTTCGGCAGCGGGAAGGCGACAGGTCGCTCTCGCCGCAATAACAAATCGGGAAACCGCAACCCCATCCCATTAACCACATGACCACTCTTCGAGAATACCATCCCATGTTTTAGCATTGCCGTCCTAAAGTTCCCCATGTAACCAAGATGTCTCACCGTGGGGAACCCTGACACACCGTCGTCTAGCCCACGCTTGTCACCTGTCAATCGGTTTTCCTCGCCAACGATCCGAATCTTGCACCTCATATCAGAGATCTCTTCGGCCTATCAGCACTCGAACCCAATCCATCCACACCTTCCTCGTCCCAACAGGCCCACACACCCCCAGACAGCAGCCTAGACAACTAGCCATAATATCCGTCGCCGCGTGGTCCTGCTCGCAATGAACTCCTGAGGCAACTTATTCCGGAGCTCATCGTAGCCGATGGCTTCACCCCCGTATCCCCAAGCCCGGGAACGCCAAGAGCATCCCGCCGGTCATCTTCGATCACTAAGATCTGCGGGACATGGACCATGGTCCCTTACAGAGGCTCACCCAAGCGCATCCAAGACCGCGCTCAGCCGTGAGACAGACACCTCATCGTCGTTGATGCTCATCTCCGCTTCATTTTACTTTGCCGTCCCAAATCGGGGAGGCGGGATGGCAATCTCGTGAGTCCGCCCTATAAAGTCGGGATACCCGCATCACGGGAATAGTTTCCCTTGTTTCTTCCTTTCTCTTTCCACCCCACCATCCGCTCTCTTCTGTCGTTTTCGGTGTGTTCGTTTCTTGCTCAGTTCTGTGAACGCCTTTTTATTGCATTCTTTATACATTCTTTCTAGTTCAACCAGCTGGGCCGGCCCTCTTTGGACAACCTTCCTATATCAAATTTTAAAGATATTATCTTCTTTCCAGAGACGACACGATGAAGAACTCGCAAGCTACCGTCCTTCTTGCCGCCCTCGTGGCCCGCGCCGCCGCCGAGGTGCCGCAGGAGCAGTCTCACCGGGGCGTCATCCTGACGACGCAGACTTTTCTCCAGCTCAACAACCCCTTGGGCATCGTCGACCCGGTTTTCGGATTGTTGGGTGATGCCGCCGCCGCGGATGGCGCTGGCGACGTTGTGAACTTGGCCTGCCTGCAGCAAGAGGCTGCCGACCAGGCCTTTACCAACGCAAAGGAGGCGGGCGACGTGGACGGACAAGCGAATGCCCTCATCTACCGCGCCCTCGAGCGTAATACGGGATCGGTTGGCTTGGCTAGCGAGCTGTGCGACGAGGTAGCCGCCAACGCCGAGATCCAGGCGCTCACGCAGCACCAGGATCCCGCTTCCGACAATGCGCAGCAGCTCAACAAGGACCTTGTCCTGGCTTTGGCCATTCAGCTTGCGGCTATTGGTGCCGACCCGACCCTTGCCCTGCTCTCGGGCACATTCGTTCCTGGCGACGTAAGTAATAGTGCTTCCTGACGGAGAGACAGCATAGACTCTTCTTAGAATTAGTGAAGCTGACAGTGCGGTCCTCGCAGGTCAACGACCCTACTGGTGCCGGAAACACTTGCGACGTTGCCGATGACGTGATTGGCTGCATCTTCAGCCAGAACCTGATCGTCGCCGATGCGTCTATCGACGAGATCAACGACGCCGTCGCGGGCGCTATGGGCGCCGGCGCACCCGAGGCCGACGCCGCCGCCGCCGAAGACTTGGGCGCCCTTGCCGCCCAGATGCTTGCTGGTCAGGCTGATGCTGGTGAGTGACTAGTTTTCTTTTGACGGATTTGGAGGCTCCTTCCTTTTTTGAGACTTTCCTTCGTTACATGCTTGTTGCCAATACATGGTTTCTAACGCAAAATCTGAGCAGCATCTGCCGATGCCGAGGCATCTGCTGACGACGAGGCGTCTGCTGATGAGGAGGCGTCTGCTGATGAGGAGGCATCTGCTGACGAGGAGGCATCGGCCGATGAAGCCACTGGCACTGTCAATGTCCAGACCTTCGCTGGCGACCTTGGTGGCGCGGCCCCGCCCGTCGTCTCGTCCGCCTCCGAGCGTCCCTTTGAGGTCAACGGCGCGACGTTCCTGAACGAGGGTGCCGCCATCCAACGGTCCTGCGCCGTGCAGAAGAATGCGTGTGCCAACGCTGCCAACTCCGGACAGGTCGACGGTGGCGTCCAGGCTTGTGATGCCCAGGAAGCTGACTGCCTCGCTGCCGCCAACCTTGCCAAGCGCCAGGCCGGTACGCCTACAGTCAACGTCCAGTCCTTCGCCGGCCAGCTTGGCGGTCCTGCCCCCGCCATCAACTCCGATGCTGCTGCGGAAAGGACGTTCGAGGTGAACGGCGCGACCTTCTTGAACCTTGGCGCTGCCGTCCAGCGGTCGTGCGATGTGCAGAAGAACGCGTGCGCCAACGCTGCCAACTCTGGTCAGGCTGACGTCAGTGTCTCGGATTGCGATGCCCAGCAAGCGCAGTGCCTCGCCGCCAACCAGGCCAAGGTGAAGCGCACCCCCAGCATGGTCATCAAGTACCGCCAGGCCGGCGCTCTTGACCTCGGCTCGTGCTCCAACCCGGCCATCCAGTTTGCCGAGAATCTCGACGGCCGCCAGGAGGCTTCTTTTGGTCCCGTCAACTCGGCCGACTTCAACCATGGATCGGCCCTCAACATCGACATCATCTCGGGCTTCATCTGCCAGCGCCTTGCGTCGTCGTGCGACGCGGCCGAGGAGACGGTCGCGGCGTGTGAGCAAGGTGCCGCTGCTGCGGGCGGGCTTGAGGGTGAGGCCGCCGCCCAGGCGTTTAACTCTGCCCTCGGCGTTTAATTGATGGCAGAGAGAGGGGGACAGAGGGGGTTGATGAGAAATGAGTGCGTGTGTAACATATATGCATAGCATATAATTGGGATACCCCGCAATGATGTAAATGACGGCCTTGAGGGAAAGCCTCTTGTTTCCAATTTAATTTTCCTTATTTCTTTTCGTTCTCTTTTTCCATATCTTCCCATGCAGGGATCTTTCATATTTTTTTTCCTTCTCTATTATCTTTCCTTCTCATCGTCTGGTGCCTTCCATCTTGCCTGCCACCTTAGGCTTTTGTCCATAACGACAAGCGCCATCCTGGTTGGGCAAGAGTAGGAAGCGGACGGCTTGACAAGGGTGAAATCACGTCCCGACTTCAGCTGGTCCTCGACGACATGTACACTACTCTTACCTGATGGGACAGGACGGTCATATCCTGGCGGTGCCAATACATGGAATTGGCGTAGGGAATTAAATGAAAAAGAAAACTTTTCTTCAGATCTTTTTTCTCCTAAGCTGAATGTCATACCCGTGGCGTGTCCTTTAACTTTGGTTATTCCTTTTATCATTAGTAAATTTAGGGACCACCTTGCTCGGATGTCATACCGAATCTATTAGAACCCTCGCCGACGGTCACAGCTGAGACGTCAGTCCCGGGAGGCGGCTATGCCGAATCCTTCGCCGGTATTGTCGTGCCGTACAACAAGGACAGCTTGCTCCCTTCTCGGACGACAGACAATTAAAAAAAATTCCACGTATCTTCACCTCTACCTACGCCGTTGATCGGATTATCAATCCTTCGTCTAGATGAGAAATATCGTTGCAATAGCGGTATTCTAGCCGGGCGGCGGGAAAGGGTTTGCTTGGTTTCAAAATCGAGAGCCCACGTGGACAAAGCACACTAGTAATTAGAATGACGTCTTCATTTCTTCGCTGGTATTGAAGTTAAAGTGCGTCTAGAAACTCGCTGCGTCCCAAATATCACCATCGGACAAGATTTAATAGCTCCGCCCAAACATGCACCATTTCTCGGCCTTCAAGTTGCATTCAGGGCTGAGACACTCTGCCTCACCGGCCACGACACCGTCAGGCTGCTCAAATGGAATACAAAGACTCTTCATGCCCATGGTGGGAGCCTTGGGGGCTCCATCGGCAGCCTCCTCCACCTTGCCTGTGGTGAGCTCCTTGATCTTGTCTTCGCAGGCGGGAGTGAGGCAATGAGGGATGAGAACGACGTTCTTGGCATCGAGGGCGGGAACGACGTCTTCCCACTTCGTAATTTGCTTCCGGTGCTCACGGAAAGCCTTGTCTGCTTTGTCGTACAGGGCTTGCTGGATAGTTTCGAGGAGCTCGGGGATCTTGGTGGTCATGTCGGCGATAGAGAGGGTTCCCTTTTCGCCGTTGTCCCGCCGCGCCCAGCTGATCATATCCTTTGCGGCATCCTTGGGACCAAACTCCACTCGCAGGGGAACACCTTTCATCTCCCAGTCATTAAACTTGTAGGGAGGAGTGTAGCCTTCTCGCGAATCTATCTCGGCTCGCACGCCTGCGCCTTTAAGCGTCTTCTCGATGTCAAGGAACTTCTCTTCGAGCATCTTCTTGTCTTCCGGAGTGGTCTTGGCCGTGATACCGACGGCAATGAGAATTACCTGCACCTTGGCGATCCTTGGAGGGAGGACAAGGCCCTTGTCATCGCCGTGAATCATGACCATGACGCCGATGACACGAGTCGACAGACCCCACGAGTTCTGCCACACATTTATGTGAGTGCCGTGATTCGCGGGGTCTTCAACCTTGATGTCAAACATCCTGCTGAAGTTTTGGCCCAGGCAGTGTGACGTGGCGCCTTGGATGCCGCGTCCATTGGAAGGAATGTAGCCTTCAACAGTCGTAGTGTAGTATCCTCCTGCAAACTTCTCGTTCTCCGTCTTGCGACCGCGAACGACGGGAACCGCAAGGAGTTGCTCGTACACTCCGGCATAGAGCTCGAGGATCTCAAGCACTTCTTTGCCAGCCAGTTCCTCCGTCAAATGAGCTGTGTGTCCCTCCTGCCACAAGAACTCTCTGGCTCGCAGGAAAGGAGTGGTCTGCTTTGCCTCCCACCGGACGACAGAGTTCCACTGGTTAAGACGGAAGGGGAGATCTCGGTAGGTTCGGATCCACTTTGCGTAGTAGGGGTACATGACCGCCTCCGAGGTAGGTCGGACAGCAACGGGGACTTCGAGGTCCTTGTCGCCACTTCAAGCCAAGCCAATTGTTAGTGATCGTAAGTCAAGAGACAATCTGCATAACTCAATCGATACTCACGCCTTCGTCACCCAAGCCAACTCCGGGGCAAACCCCTCGACATGGTCTTTCTCCTTGTTCAGCGACGTCTCGGAAAGAAACATGGGAAAGCTGGTCTCCTCGACACCCATGGCCTCGATGCGCTCCTGGAACCACTTCCGAATAACGCTCCAGATATACATAGAAGCAGGGCGGAGAATGTAGAAGCCCGAAATTTCGTTGTAGTACTCGATCATCTGTGCCTTCAGCACCACCTCTTGATACCACTGCGGGAAGTCATCGGCCTTGGTGACGGTGATGCCGATGATTTCCTGCTTCTTGGACTGAACGGGGAGAGTCGCTTGCTTGGCCGCCTTTGTAGCCTTCTCGGCCGCCTGCTTTGCCTGCTTTTCGGCCTTTTTGAGCGCGCTCTTAGAGGTCGAGCTTGCGCCTGCGTCCACCATTGTGACAGCGTTGGGTGTCGGTGTAGGGTATCAATGAGGTATTGGTATGGGAGAAAGCTGCCGCGCCAATTGGGCTTAGAGCGGGCTTAAATTGATCGTTAGGAGTCGAGGGGGGCTGCGCGATTTGGAGAATTTCGAGTCACTCGGCCAGTTTGCCAGGAAAGTAGTGACCGCTGGTGAGTAATATCAGACGCGGTGAGTGTGTGCTACAAATAAATTGAGTCAAACGAGGCTAGGAGCGACCCTGATGGAGGGGCAACAACAGCAACGGAGGGGTAATTAAGAGCCACCAGCCACAAGCGGCGCAAGGCGGGGCCGGAGTTGGTGCTGTCATGAACGCACGGACCATCTGGCCACTGTCGACGAGCGAGAAAAAAAGTTCGCCGTTGGTGAAAGCTATCACGTTCTCCAGGCAGATGTTTCGGGGAACAATCCTCACAACCACCCATACTTGCCCACCACCTGGCTTCTTCTGTTGATTTGCGAAAATGGCGTCTATGTTCGAGCAACCCAGGAATGGAACGCTGTTCCTTGGCGGCCAGAAAATCTCCGGCTCGGATATTCGAGATCAAAATGGTTTGTGCAAATCCTTACAGCAGCTCGTTGGAGCTCCAAACAGCTGACGCGGTCTGATCTAGTGCTCGCTACTCAGGCTATTGCAAATATTGTCAAGAGTTCTTTCGGCCCGAGTGGCCTTGACAAGATGATGGTCGACGATATAGGTGTAAGCGCGCCTCATGGTACCTTGGCAATCAAGTCTAACAAACCTGCCAGGACGTCACGGTTACAAACGATGGCGCCACGATCCTAGGCCTACTCGACGTTGAGCACCCTGCCGGCAAGATTCTCGTCGATCTCGCACATCAGCAGGACAAGGAGGTTGGTGACGGCACCACGTCGGTGGTGCTGATCGCGGCCGAGCTGCTAAAGCGGGGCAACGAGCTCATAAAGAACCGGATACACCCAACCACCATCATCACGGGTTACCGCCTGGCTCTGCGGGAGGCCGTCAAGTACATGAACGAAAACGTCAGCATACAAGTGGAGAACCTCGGTCGGGAGTCGCTCTTGAGCATCGCCAGGACGTCCATGTCGAGCAAGATCATCGGCGCTGACGGCGATTTCTTCGCGAATATGGTTGTCGACGCCATGCAGGCCGTTAAGACAACGAACAACCGCAACGAGACAAAGTGCCCCGTCAAAGCCGTCAACATCCTTAAGGCGCATGGGCAGGGCACGCTCCAATCGATGCTCGTTAAGGGCTATGCCCTTAACTGTACTGTCGCATCGCAGGCTATGAGGACAAAGGTGACGGACGCCAAGATTGCCGTCCTGGACATGAACCTGCAGAAGGAAAGGATGAAGCTCGGCGTCCAGATTACCGTCGACGACCCGCAGCAGCTGGAACAGATCCGGGCGCGCGAGTCGGGCATGGTCTTGGAGCGAGTGGAACTCATCCTTAAGGCGGGCGCGAACGTGGTTCTCACAACCAAGGGCATCGACGACTTAGTACTGAAGATGTTTATAGAGCGCGGAGCCATGGCAGTGCGTCGATGCAAGAAAGAAGATTTGAGGCGGATTGCGAAAGCCACTGGCGCTACTCTTCTTAGCACGCTCTCGGACCTAAACGGCGACGAGAAGTTCGAACCTTCGTACCTAGGCCACGCCGACGAAGTTGTCCAGGAGCGCATCTCAGACGACGAGTGCATCCTCATCAAGGGTACCAAGGCCTTCTCGTCGGCATCCATCATTCTGCGGGGGCCCCACGACTACCAGCTCGACGAGATGGAGAGGTCCATCCACGACTCGCTCTGTGCCGTCAAGAGGACGCTTGAGAGCGGCAGCATCGTCCCCGGCGGCGGCGCTGTCGAGACTGCCCTGCACATCTACCTAGAGGAGTTTGCCGGTACCGTGGGCTCTCGTGAGCAGCTCGCTATCGGCGAGTTTGCGCAGTCGCTCCTCGTTATTCCCAACACGCTGGCCGTTAATGCGGCCAAGGATGCGTCTGAGCTTGTTGCTCAGCTCCGATCTCGCCACTCGTTGTCCCAGAGGATCCAGGAGGGCGATGGCAACGAGGATGAGAAAATTGTGGCGCGCAAGAAGGCATACAAAAACTACGGGCTCGATCTCGTCCGCGGCAAGGTTGTTGACGAAGTGAAGGCTGGCGTTTTGGAACCAAGTATGAGCAAGATTCGACAGCTGAAGAGCGCAGTCGAGGCGTGCATCAGCATTATGCGCATTGACACCCTGATCAAGCTAGATCCTGAAATAAGAGATCAGGACGACGGGCACGACCACTAGTCAGTTCTTATACGGAGGAGCAAAAGTCGTTTAGGAAAAAGGTGTTAGGTTCTAGACGTGCGACTCAACAGATAGACACCTTTGACGTCCGATGGTTCAGGAAACTTCCTCGTTGTATTTGCTAATACCAGGCATACTTCTCGTTCGCAATCCACTCAACGTCTTCAGACCTGCCGGCACCGTACCATTGCAAGCTTGGAATGCTCTCCATCTCTCTTTCCACTGCCTCGTACTCAAGCCCCGTCTGTCGAATCAAGTCAAGGAGGTACTGGCTTGGATTCCAAAGCTCAACGTGTCCTGATTTCCACTTGTAGGCCTCGTTCCTGGCCGCGCTAATGACTGCCTGAACGCCTTCTGAGAGGTACATGGCATCTGCTGACTCGTTCTCGACCACGAACCTCAAGATGTAAAGAGTGTTCCCGTCAGCCTTGGGCGGCTTGCTCAGGTACGACCGTGTCCAGATGGTCCATATTCTACTGCCGGCTGCCCCGAATACGGCGCCTCGGATACGCGGGGTGTGGCCTAAGATCCGTTTCGTCATGAAGTCTTCCCTCATGAGGTGCCAAAGAAAGGCATCCAAATCAGGGGCAAGCGCCACACATGTCCGATTCCCGCAGTCTAGCCTCTCCGCCATTTCATCGCGGAGAAGTCTCTCATCCAGCGCGCAAAGTTCGGCGAGCTCGTAGTAGTCGATGGGTTTCACGGACTGCGACTTTTTAGGAGCTGCTGTAGCCTGAGGTGTGAATGACAGGTGTGTACTTGGAAAGGCGGCCCAGCCTCTTGCCGCATAGAACTTTTTGCCTATGTCAGAGAAGAGCACCGAGATGGAAGCCAGCGGGGGTGTCAATGTTTGATGATGCCAACAGCCTTGGACGCTCCCCAAGGCTCCCTGGTAGCTCCTTAGACGCTCTCCGACAAGCTCCATCATTCGAGAGGCGTAGCCCCTGCCCCTGAACTGGGGATCTGTGAACACTGAGCCAATGCAGTGTGCAATGACCTCTTCCACCTTTTTCCCTTCTCCGGTCGTGTCCGCCTTTTCCTTGTTCCTGCTTCCGTTGCCTTTGCTCCCATTCACCACCTTGTCATAAGCGACTGTAACACTCTCCCCGTTCTTTGCCGCGACCAGGGCTCGCTTCCGAAGCGTCTCGCATGAAGAAAGAATGGGTCGGTCGGCTGGATCCATTCCGTCGACGGTCAAAATCCAGTGTGTGATGCCCCCACCCTTTGCCAGCGGAACCGTCATGAGATACTCCTCGCGGTGTAGGTACTCGTCTAAGACCAGGGCGCCACCCCATTTGAGATGTGATTGGGTCCAGATACTACGACGTTCGGAGGCGGTTGGGTGGGCGAGTATGAGTGTCGGAGACCTCGCGGGAGGAAGATTGACCTCTGAAAGCGAATTCATGTCTGATCGTTGCCCTGATCAAGGTGGGACGAAGGCGTGAGAAGAGGTGAAAGCCATCGAAGAAACCATGGATGACGTGAGTTTGATTAGGAGCGAAGGGCCAAAATTCAGGCCCATCTTGGTCTTGAAATGAGCAAGCCTCTGTCAAACTCTTTGTTTCGCTGTGGGGAACTTCGCTCGACCGAGGGTTCGCCCAGCTGACCGCACCGACTTCTGTCAAACTGCGTCATGAGGTCCTAGTCCCACCCATGTCTCCCTGTCTTCCACAGCCATTTTCATCGAGATGTAAACCATGTTTTTAGGTAATTGGTACCGCACTGGCCTGAGTCTCCGGGTGGTGTATCACCGTGTCCGTGGCGGAGCGGGCACCGCACCCGTTCCGTCCATGTAAGCCGACGGTAGGCGGCCGGAGCGGTGGACACGGGTGACTTGGTGCGTTGTGGGGCATGTTGCCACATGAAAATGCTGAGAAAACCTTGTTTTTTTGGGTTTGTAGGAGTCAGATGTTGGTGCTTTGCTCAGTTGTCGGAAAGGTTGGTATTGTAGGGAAGTGGGTTCTGAGAAATTATGGCCCGGGGGATGTCGTAGAAGGCATCATCCCCGTCGCCTTGGTGGCCGTAACCTAATCCAGAAACCGGATCTCGTGTCCAGACGACTGAGAAGGATCATGGTATCTCAAGAGTGATGAAGTGTCGTACAAGAATGCTAACATGCGAATCTAGAGTTGAAGACCTTTCGTAATATATCAACATATTTTCTTGCTTCCGGGTCTTCATGAGATCTCTTTTCGGAGCCCAGCGGTAGCTTCACGTTGTGACGGCCAAGAAAGTCACCAGACCGCAAGCCTCATTATTGCAAGGCAACTGAAATTGTTTCTCCCCACGAAAGGTACCGTCTTTGGCGGAGTGGTTGTGAAATTAGCTTCCATCAGTGACATGCGGTATCACTGCTTTCGACGGTGTAAAAACATCAATCTCTAAGTCCCAGACAGGTTGCTCTACAGAATGAGAACAGTAGCAAGCTCCGATACTGAGAATCGAACTCGGTCTAGTCTTGAGTGGGCATCATAACAGCCACTACAGTATTTCGGATTTGTGCCACACCCGTATCTGGGCGACTACGTATGCTCTTCTAATGAATTCAATCGACCCATTCGGAAGTTCCCGCTTCGAACCAGAGACGATCAGATGTCGAAATCTCCCACCGACTGTGGATACAGCTGTTTTGATCTGTAAGGGGCTGACGACCTGCAGAACACTCTATGTGATGCAGACCCGTTTCTGTATTGGGTATTTTAGGCCTCCAGGAACTACATTAAAGTCGCTACTTTATATTCTCGAGTTTGTGAGAGATATGTTGGAGGGCTGGAAGATAGGACGTAACAGACAACACGTGGATTATAAACATATAGGCAAAATGGTTTGAACATTTCAAAAGGGTATCTAAATCGAAACGACATAACTCCGTTAGACATGAGCAGTTCCCCGAGTTACAACTCTCCTACAGAGGCCACAGTTCTTTCCTTGCCCCCATCCTTTGCAGATTTTTCCATTGATCTCAGTTCTTGCGCCAGAGCTTCATTCCTCCCGTGAATCTGCGCAAGCAGGTCCGACCATCTCCCGTGATCGACGGCTAGCAGGGCTTGGGCGATGTCTCGGACTTCGGACTCGTGCATAACCCATGCATCAGGTACCTCAAAAGCCTGTTCGCCAGGTTTGGATGATGTGGTGCACGTCTCCGTCGCGTACAGTTCGTCTATTTTAAACAGGTACGCCCCAGACACGTCAAACAGGCCTCTTTTGGCAGCAAGCCTAGCAATTTGAGCGAGCCTTCGCGTAGGGAGAGCAGGTACACACCCGGAATGGCGAAGTGATTCCTGGGCCATGTCTAGAACCATTGCACTCAGGGCGTCGGCTTCTAAAAACGGTCGAAAGGTGTCCGAGTTCGGCGCAACGTCGAGAAACTTCTGCGACTTTGCATATATATTTGCGGCCCCCGATATGTTGGCAGATACGCAGCGCGCCTCGATGAGAACATTCACCGCGGCGACGGGGATGTCGTAGCCGCTCTTCTTCAGCTCCTCGAGAGATTTGAAGCAAGATTCAACCTGATCAGGAACTTCTCTGAGCCACATGAAGAGGCTTCTCGTCGACTCCTTCTGTGGATCGAGCCCTGCCCTCTTCATGACGCACAACATCCGTAGCGCTCCATCTACATCCTTACTGCTGAGATAGGCGTCTATGATGGGTTCGAAATGATGCACACGCATCTGCACGTTCCTCTCGACGAGCACATCCAGAGCCTGCATGGCTAGTTCCATGTCCCCATGTGCTGCTGCCGTATTCAAGACATGTTGCACAGTCCCGTCCGAAGGAGCATGCTTGCCGGCGACAGCTTCTGTCGCAACCACCTCTTGCCACAGTTCCTTTGTGCCCTTATAGTATAAGGCCGAGCTGCAAGCATCAAGGAGGAAATGCGCAAAGTCTTCGGGGGTGGACACTGCTTGGGCACGTCTGTATTCAAGCAATTTGACAGCCTCCGCAACGAACCCTTTTTGTCCATACACCAGTACAAAAATATCGTAAACCCAGGTAGGGAGAGTATTCCGAGAAGCGGCCCGTATATTCTCAAGTATATCTAACGCCAGCTCGTACTGTCCATCTCGGAGTAGGCCGACGAGATAGTAGGCATTATGATTGGGTCCGGCATCGATCCAATCGTTCTTCAACGAGGTAAAAATCGACATTCGCAGCAGGTGATCGGGATGGATGGCGAGAACCTGTGGAATCTATCTCAGAATCATGTAGAGGACGGCGGTAGGGGGATACTTACAGCCAAAGCATGTTCGTAAAAGCTCGGCGAAGGTTTCTTTTTCAACGCTCTCAATTGCCCCCAAATCACCCTCAATTGGGTCGCGCTTTCCGACGTTCCAGCCAGAAGTTTGACCCGGTCTTCCAAGCTGCGATCACAATCCTTCCTTGAGGCATCATTAAGTCGGGGTTCAACGATTTCGGTTTCAGAAGGCTGGATTGGCGATGGTGTTGTGGCTTCTGTTGCTGGGTTCCTCGAATAGGAAAGGCTCCTGGGAACACTTCCCACTTTCGGGCCATATGGCGGCTTAGTTCCGATATTGAGTTGCCAGCGAAATAAACAGAAGCGTCTCATGTTCGCCGTTCTGTGTCTTCATGGTGAGCGTCGCGTAGAACGATAGAACGAGGTAGGGAAACGACGCGGAAGCATATCCCAACTTTCCACACTTGAGCCAGCTGGTAGCAGTTCGACCTAGGGTAACGTCCGACGAGCTAACCCTAATTAGCGGCTGTTTTCTAATTAGCTAGGCGGAGCCCGAGCCCGGCAGTATCCGTAGCGTCCCGCCACTCCAGAATGTTGGATTGATGATTGTCCAACTCACCAACACCACGACGAGTGATGGATAAATTATATTCACACATTACGGGGGTTCACGTCGGAGATCCGCAATACGATGGTTTTACCACAGAACCCAGCCACATATCACAGAGCCAAAGTCTCTCGCAGCAGCCATATTCAGTCACAGCTCGACGAGTGGTATTATATTAGGGCTAGGGTAATATACATTCTTTTGCTGCTCGCGACCTCCCGTAAATTTTACCAAGAGCGGCGTATTACTCGTAACCAGTTTACCTAGCCCATCACTAATCGCGACAGCTATGGACGACGATCTCGACCAGCTCGCCATAACTGGGCTCGTATCACGGGTTCGGGCTGAGATCAATAATTACACGGGAGTATCGGACGAGACTCTCGCCGAATTCATCATCTTTCAGCGTCTAGAGGCTGCAAAAGAATCAGGTGGCGATGCGACGGCCATCTTCAAATCCAAGCTTCAGGCCCTAGGCGCTGATTTTCCACCCAGCCTTATAGACAGCGTCGACCGTCTATGCATGTTGCTTCACCCCAAACTGAAAGGAAAGAAGACCAAGGAGCCGTTGAGCAGTGGACAGCCGCGACCCAGCGAAACCAAGCCCAAGGCTGCCGCCTTCGACGACAGCTCCCTCGATGATACCCTTGCTCAGCTAGAAAGCTTGGCTGGGAATGGCCCGGCGAAACGGATACGGTCAAAATCGAGATCGAGGTCGAGGTCGAGGAGTCCTGGAAAGAGACGGAAAAGAAGGGACCACCGCGAACAGGGTCGGGACCGGGACCAAGACGGGAATCGACACCGGGCAAGATATCGATCTAGGTCCGCTTCCGACCCACCAAAGAAGCGGGACAGGGGGCGGGGGGATCGAGGCGATCGAGAACGAGACCGAGAACTAGACGACGCACCATTAGTGAACAAAATATACGACGGGAAGGTCACAGGCATCAAAGACTTTGGGGCATTTGTGTCCCTATATGGTGTCAAGGGCAAATGCGACGGCCTAGTCCACGTCTCAAGGCTGACCGAAGGTCGTCGCATCGGCCACCCCTCCGATATCGTGGAGCAAGGGGATTCCGTCAAAGTCAAGGTCATTTCAGTTGAAGGAAACCGGATCAGTCTCTCGATGAAAGATGTAGACCAGGTTACAGGGGATGATTTGACACCGTCTGTAGGATCAGGCGCTAACTCGGAAGCACTCGGCGGTAGTCGGAATGGTTTCGCCGTGCCTGCGCGACCCAACCAGGCACGCCAGAGAAGGCCCTTGACGGACAATGACATTTGGGAAATTCGGCAGCTAATCAAGTCCGGCGTGGCAAAGGCGTCCGACTTCCCAGAGCTCAACGAGGGCAGAGGCGGGCCTAATGACGATGACGGCCTTGAGCCAAAGACGATGGAACTTGAAGAGGACGTCGACATCGAAATGCGAGAAGATCGACCTGAATTTTTGACCAAATACGAGACGGATGTCTTTCAGCTCTCGCCTATTCGTGTCGTCAAAGCACCAGACGGGAGCATGAATCGAGCGGCCACGGTTGGCTCGGAGCTCATCAAAGACAGGAAGGAGGCCCAGCGACAAGCTGCTGAAGAAGCCGCCAGTCACGTCGTATCCAACACAGATTTGTCGGCCCAGTGGAATGACCCCATGGCAAATCCTGACCAGAGAACATTCGCAAGCGAGCTGCGGAAGGTCAGGATGAATGCGAAGACCGACGCGGTTCCAGAGTGGAAAAGAGCACTAGAACCAAAGGATCATTCCTATGGCAAGCGTACGAGCCTCAGCATCAAGGAGCAGAGAGAGTCTTTGCCCGTCTTCGCATTCCGATCGCAGCTCATCAGCGCCGTCAAAGAGAACCAGATTCTCATTGTCGTGGGCGAAACGGGATCCGGAAAGACGACACAGCTCACACAGTATCTAGCCGAAGCCGGCTTCGCCAACGACGCCGTGATCGGGTGCACCCAACCACGGCGAGTAGCAGCCATGTCCGTGGCCAAGCGTGTTGCCGAGGAAGTCGGGTGTAAGCTTGGGGAAGAGGTGGGCTATACCATTCGCTTCGAAGACTGCACAAGCCCGAGTACGAGGATCAAATACATGACGGACGGCATGCTCCAGCGTGAGATCCTCATGGATTCTAACCTGAAGCGATATTCGGTCATCATGCTCGACGAAGCCCACGAGCGCACCATCGCGACCGACGTCCTATTCGCTCTTCTCAAAAAAACACTCAAGCGACGCCCTGACATGCGAGTTATCGTGACCTCGGCCACGCTCGATGCCGATAAATTCTCGACATATTTCAACGAATGCCCCATTTTCACCATCCCCGGCAGGACATACCCTGTCGAGATTCTCTACTCCAAGGAGCCTGAAAGCGACTACCTCGAGGCGGCTCTTATGACGGTCATGCAGATCCATCTTACTGAACCGAAAGGCGACGTCTTGCTTTTCCTGACGGGGCAAGAAGAAATCGACACGTCGTGTGAAATTCTACACGAGCGCATGAAGGCGCTCGGCTCCGACATACCGGAGCTGCACATCATACCAGTTTACTCGGCCTTGCCGAGCGAGATGCAGAGTCGAGTGTTTGACCCTGCTCCTGAAGGCTCTCGAAAGCTAATCGTGGCGACCAACATTGCCGAAACCTCGATTACCGTCGACGGAATCCACTACGTGGTCGACCCAGGTTTCGTCAAGCAAAACGCCTACGATCCCAAACTCGGCATGGACTCGCTAGTTGTCGTGCCCATCTCCCAGGCCCAGGCTAACCAGCGAGCCGGCCGTGCTGGCCGAACCGGCCCAGGAAAATGCTTCCGCCTGTACACGGAAGCTGCGTACAACTCCGAGATGCTTCCCACCACGATACCTGAGATTCAGCGCCAGAACTTGGCCCACACGATCCTCATGCTGAAAGCCATGGGCATCGACGATCTCCTTAACTTTGACTTTATGGATCCACCTCCAGTTAAAACGATGCTGACGGCTCTCGAAGAGTTGTACGCTCTGAGCGCTCTCGACGACGAGGGCCTTCTCACCCGTCTTGGGCGCAAGATGTCAGGCTTCCCCATGCAGCCGTCGCTCGCCAAGGTGTTAATTGCCGCCGTCGACATGGAGTGTTCCGATGAGATGCTGACCATAGTGGCCATGCTCAGCGTCCCCCAGGTTTTCTACCGGCCAAAGGAGAAGCAGGATCACGCCGACAAGAAGAAGTCGAAGTTCCACGATCCGCACGGCGATCATTTAACGTTTCTCAACGTGTACAACGCCTGGAAGCGAAATGGACACAGCAGCGCTTGGTGCTTCGAAAATTTTATCCAGTACCGGTCGATGCGAAGGGCCAGGGATGTCCGAGACCAGCTCATCAAGATTATGGAACGATATCGACACCCCGTCGTGTCATGCGGTCGGGATACGCAAAAGGTGCGCCAGGCTCTCTGCGCAGGATACTTCAGAAACGCCGCGCGTAAGGATCCTCAGGAAGGCTACAAGACCCTCATTGAGGGCACGCCGGTGTATCTGCACCCAAGCTCGGCGTTGTTTGGGAAGCAGGCCGAATGGGTCATATATGACACCTTGATCATGACGACGAAGGAATACATGCAATGCACCACGACAATCGAGCCAAAGTGGCTCGTCGATGCAGCACCAACCTTTTTCAAGGTGGCGCCGACAGATAGGCTGTCGAAAAGAAAGCAGGCCGAACGGATACAGCCGCTATTCAACAAGTTCCAGGGCGAGGATGATTGGCGTCTCTCAGCGCAACGCAGAGGTGGACGGTCAGGTGGTGGTGGCGGAACATGGGGTTAGACGGACGCAGTGTGCTTTTGGCGCTCAAATTAATCATTGCTTGATAGAGAAGCTTCATGAACGGCTATTTCCGTGCTCATATCCCTTTACTTCGTCATGTTCTCCTTCCTCCTAAATCTATGTAGGCACTGTATTACGAAGATACAAAATCACGAAACTACTAAATACTTCAATTAGTCCCACCCATTTTAACTAGTTGGTCAGCTCGAGTAGGACCCCAACCCGACCCTCCAGATCGCTGTTCTGACGAATAGCCATTGTGGCAGCTCGAGACAGAATTTCACTTGACAGGTTAGGGTTTTGGCAAAGCTGAGTAATTCGCCGAATATTATCCGCTGTACAGAGCCGCTGGTCTGGTTTGCAGGAACCAATCAGGTTGATTTTGATTACCGAATGCCGTGTCAAGCCCGCGCCGCTGGAAATAAAGGTGCTTCAGGAAGAGCAAGCTCCCAGATTCAATTGCCTCGCTTGCTACAACCTTGGGCTAGAGAAATCAGCCAATTCACGGTATACAAGGTGTACGCCTTCCGATGCCTAGTTCAACAGGCGTATTTATTGCTAACAAGCTCAATAGGCAGTGTGCCAATCCTGGCAGGGGACGACCCGCGGGCTTTTATCACCTGGGGAACGCGCCGACGGGACCAAAAAAACCATGCCACCGCATCTCCATCCACGATCACGGACGACGTCGTCCCTCTTCGCCACCACAGTCATGGCGAGCGTGCTGGTGGTCGCCCTACCGCATCTGCTGCCCTGCCCGGCGCCACGGATGGTGCGCGCCGATAGCGACGTGACAAAACAGGAGTCGCCGGAAGAAGGGACAAGCAAAATAAGGACTGCTGCCGCGGACCGGAGACCGAGGAGGGACTGTCCGGTTCCGAAGCCTGGTGGAATACTGGGGGAGCTGCTGGGGTTTCATGGTAAGACGAACGGGACCGGGAGAAGTAAAGATGGACAGAGCGGTGATGGCGATGTATAGATGAGATACCCAACTGTTCAATGCGAATGTGCTGGCGGAAACAATGTCCTTTGTTTGTCACGAGATCATGTAATGGATTCCGAGCTTGGGACTGTGGAGTTTCCTGTTCGACTGAGATGAGAGGCGACTCCTTCAAGCTTAAGGATTGCAGCTCGGGGAAGCATAGCATGCATAAGGACGCTCTGCTTCGTTTCTCAATGACGTTCAGAAACGTCGGCAGCGACTAGCCACAGACGATCCTGACAACGTTCAGCGATGAGCAATGCTACGACGACACATCAATTACGACGAGTGGGGGAAGAACCCAGACTTGCTGCAGCCAAGAGCTCGAAACACCAATTTGGCCCTTCGCTTGTTCATCATTCTCGGCTCCCGAGAAGGTTAAAAAGGCTGTCAGAGAGACCAGCAAGTGATCGATTCCGTTTGGATCTGCAAGTGGGAAAACAATAGATTTGGCTCTAGAGAATCACTGCATGCGTTCTCGAAGGATTGATCTTCTTTTTCCAACGTTCGAAGGCGTGTTTTGTGCGAACACTATCAGGGCGGTGAAAACCAAGGTGACTGAAATGCTGGCGCTCTTGGTATAGGGTAGGTCCGCAGTGCGTCCACCAATCCTTCTGCGAGCCTTGAGCTTGGAACTGGCTGGTCTCATGAACTGGTTGTATCTAGGATCAAATGCCGGCGTCATGATTTTCATTGTTCTTCGGATGGTCACGGACCGGTAGGGATGTTAAGCTTAGTAGGTTCCCACAGGACAGACATCTTCTGGACCCATGCTAGACATATGTCTGTTTGGTTTGTAGCGCCATCTAGTGCGGTCATGTTACTTCATCTCACGCTCTGGCCAGAAACAACTTCAGGTCTCCTTTCGGATTCAGCTTCAGGAAGCTTCCGGAAACGTGTCTGCACTGACCGGATCCAGAAGATCCATTCAGGGCTTGCTCTTCATTGCAACCTGAGAGAGTGTGTGTGTGTAACGACAAGCCCGGTTTATTCCCTGCTTCTTACGCAGGCGTGGAGTCAAAATGAAAAAGAACCCTTCACTTGAAGCAAAATCGTTCCATTTTTGTGACTTTTTTTTGTCATCCCGTCCGGTAGATCTTAGATTTTGATACACTATTAGACAGCGCCAAGAATAGAGAGAATGCTAGCTAGGAGTGTCAAGCGCTACCAGCCCTGCTGTCGTCTCATGCTCGGGGGGGGGAAGAGGGGCCGCCCCACTAGCTTAACAGGCGCTAACAATATTTTGTGTCATCTGGAACCCCTGATTGACAATTTGGCGACGCAGAGCACCTAATCGATCTGATGCGCGATGCGAAACTTTTTTAATTGTCCGAGACTCGCCCTCCTCCTCGCTTCCAACGTGGAAGGCTTCTGGACGATGACGGATCCCAGTACAGAGGATGTCACAGTACCCTAACACGGTATGATCATCTTGGCAGATCCTGTCAGAAGCATGCCCCGACTCCCATCAAACAGGGAAGAAAACACTACCAAAGAGGGCGACTCTGCTGTCGTCCCGCCTACAACGCCGCATCACAAGTGCCAACCCCGAAAGAGCCTGAAAGATCTGATTGCTCAGCCACGCCAGGGCTCGATTCTAGATTATGCTGCTACTTTCCAGATTGTACTTCTCGCACTGTGAACCATGTATTCCGAAGGGATTCGAGGAGACTTGATGCTTCCGCCCTAGTATGGGTGTTTCAAGCTACCAATATAGCTGTCATCTCATACAGAGTACAGTCACAGCTAGACTCTGAGCAACATGAGGCCTGCAAGGCGGGATCGCCGGGCCTGCCAGCCTTTTGTGTGGGTGTCCTGCACTCCCGATATAAGGCACCTCGGCAGCCCGTTTCTGTCGTTTCCTCCATTTCATGTTAGGTCATCTCTTCTTGTTAACAAGTTTGACGTTTATTCAAGAGGTATGCTTCGACTTTGCCCTAGTTGATGTCTTGGTGTCATGTATGAAGGCGGGATGACTATGCTAACAATAGCCTCGCAAGCTGTGCTCTTTTTTTCTTCTTAGCGTTCTTATTCTCTCTTTCGTGTTGATACTTTGATAGAATCTTGTAAGTCTTTCCCGGCCTTCAGAAGCCGAATTACTAGCTGACCCGTTTCATCGACTAGATTTTCTCTTTATATATCTTTTAGTGCAAATTTCTTTCAAGATGAAGGCCATTGCAGTTCTCCTGTTCGCCGCCGGTGTCACCACGGCCGCCACTCTTCCCGTTCATATCGATGCGCGCGAGCTCGCCATCCGCCAGGACGTTGCCGCCGAGGTCATTGACGACAGCGCCGAGGCTGATGCTGCGGATGCTGCGGATGCGGAGGCCGAAGACGTGGGTGCTGAGGATGCGGAGGCTGAGGATGTGAACGCCGAGGATGCTGAAGCCGAGGACGTCGAGGCCAATGACAATGAGGCCGAGGATGTTGAAGACTTGGACGTCGCCGATCTAGACGTTGACCTGAACGACATCGGCGACCTCGCGGTTCAGGATCTGCTGAACCTCAACCTCAACGACGCTATCGATTTCAACCTCCTGGGACTCGACCCCAACCTCCTTGCCCTTGGCATCACCAATCTCTTCGACGGTTTCTTCCCTGGCTTCGTCACTGTCGATGCCCTCGGCGTTCTTGACGCCGGCCAGCTGCTGGAGTTGATGATTGTGGCCCAGACCGTCTTCAACGCCCAGGCCTTCGGTATCATCAACCAGGCGCAACTAGTCAATCTTTTCGCCACCGGATTCATCGGCAACAGCCTTCCATTTGGCTTTTCCGGCCAAGTGCCCGTCAACATCGCTGCCCTCGGCCTCGGCGGTGGGTTCGGATTCGGAGGTGGTAAGTAGAAACAACCCACCTACCCCCTTTCGCGTCCCCGCCCCTCGAGGAAGCGAGAGGGATAGTACCGCAGCGCAATTCGAGCTTCCCTCAATTCGTCGTTTTAAACCCCTTCACTAACCCTGGCTTGCTTTGCGACAAAAAGGCTTCTTCAAGCGAGAAACCTCAGAATGAGAGCAAGATTGCGCCCCCCCATCCTCCATGTGGGACTTGGGAGAACAAGTTGGAATCTTTCAGGAAATGGGTTGAATGGAACGGGCGAGATACGCAAGAAAGAGATGTCACCATCGTGCATGGCGGGGGCGCAATTTGATTCTGGATAGCTGCTGTGTGACGTGTGCATAAACAAGACAAAAAAAACAGAGGAAAATTGATTGCTAATTCAAGACCGTGTCGTTTCTTGGCAATTACAGCCATCTCTCAAGACGCATTCAGCGGCGTTAGCAGCAGCGCGGACGACCTAAGCGCGGACAACGGCGTCAACGCCAATGTTGGAGTGGCTGCCGATGCTGGGGTGGCCGCCGATGCTGGAGTGGCTGCCGACGCTGACGTGGCTGCCGAGGACGACTCACAGTTCACTGTTGAGGAGGTCGCCGGTTTCACTCGCTAGAAAGCTTTGATAGAGTGGAGAGAATTGCGAGCTCTCTGCATGGAAGAGCCCCCAATCCAGGTAGTTCTCGCTATTCACACACGAGATCCATCTGCCTACGCATGATGGGTTTTATGTGCGCCACAAGCAAGTGCGGGAGTTGGTCGCCATTTTCCCTGGCACGGGAACTGGCGGATCAGCAAACGGGATTGATGGGGCGGTAGGCTTGGCACAGCAACCGGAAAGCGGAATGGCAAGGTGGAATAAGCAACATATTGGCTTGGCGGTGACGATGATGGTGTGGTGGTGATGACGGTCAGAGCTGAGGCAAGGGGACACCTGGGAGCTCCAGTGGCTCGGACTTTTGGCTCGGACTCTTTCCGACTTTCTTCTTTTCTCTATCTGGACGCGCCCTCTTGGCAATATTGGTCTGGTTCTCGGTCCCGTCTTTTTCGTATGTCTGGGAACGTGGGATGGGATTTCACTGGTTTGGCGGACTGATTAAAATTTAAGGCTTCGGCGACCTGGGTCACGGGATACACGGTTAGATTGTCTCAAATCGGATTTTTATTCTTTGGTAAACACGGACGTGCAGAGAATGCTTGGCTGAATATGTTGAGCTATTGAGTTTACGTGATGTTTGAGCCTCAGCCTCCTCGATGGTGGAGAAGGATCCTTACAGCCACTGGCTTTCGCGAATATGCTCCAGGGATGTTTCTGCAAAACTGAACATACAATTTTGCAGACTTGGCTAAAACGTGTTACGATGGCAACCTTGTAGAACCCCAGTTCACATTCACCGCTGCTCGCATCACGCATCGTCAGCCTCCCCACATCGTTAGAAATTTTAAGAGCCGCCCACGTCCAGAATGGTCCAAGCACGCAAGTGGTAGACTAAGAATGGAGTGAGCCAACGCACCTGGCAGTGTTTCGTGGCCAGGGTGGGCATTGAGTGGAAAGACCATCGGCCGAGCACCTCTTCGCTAAATTTAGGCTACCTTCAGGCTACCATCAGACTCATGGGAGAGCGACCTGGGGGAGCCTTGTCGGGAGGCGGTTTGGCCAAGGCGTGCGTGAAGTTTCCACCGAGGATCACATATCATGGGTGCATTTGGTGGGGGGCAGAGGAAACCACTGACCATTGATCGAATGAAATGGACGAAACGTAGAAGAGATCCGCCAAACATGCGCAAGAGGGTAGCAAGAATAGGCACCTCCGGGACTCTCCCTCTCATCATTAGCCATCTGTGATCCCTCCCGCGAAGGCAAAACGCATCCAAGAGCAAGACATCAGATGGTCCCGATGGCTGTGGGGCCAGGGGATTTCACCTCAAGACAATGGGCCGGGCGCCAGAATGCAGACTGGAAACATCGAGCCTCCGCAGTTGACATTTTGACTGATTGATTGATTGATTGATTGATTAGGACAGATGAAAAACGGTCGGGTTCGTCTTGTCAATTTGGTTTGGAAGAGTGTCGCCGTCCTTCGGAAAGGACGACCTTCCGTTCTGGAATCCTCGATCATAGCAGCCCTTCTATGTCAATGCCCTGAAAGGAGAGTGCTTCACCTTTGGCACCTGTAACACGCTGAGGTGCGGATCACACCAGGGACGGCAGTTGGGGGCTCGTGTGACACGGGCACGGATCGAGCGCAGCTGTCGGGTTTTTTTGGCGGCCACCAGGCCTGTCAGCCGAGGTAATCGAAGCAGGTAATTGGTCCGGCTTGTTCCAAGATGCACAGTTCTGGAAGCTGCTGCCCCACGCTCCACAGCGTTCGCCCCCCGCAGCCAATAGGCCTGCCTGCCAGACCAGGCCCTTGTGGCTGTCTCCCACGATTAGCGAAGACAGGAGCCGCCAAGGTACTCCATACACGGTTTAGCCTAACCTTCTGACAGCTCTGACATGTATCCAATACAGGGGCCGCCGTTCCCTGGTTCCTTCCTACGGCAGTGGCGATGACCACAAAACCTTAAGTTCGAGACCCCTGTCGGGAGGTGACGTCGACCGAAGCGGTT
>Ga0247774_1000155_pt1 | contig 31624 bp, 24 predicted proteins | sample UWRJL001104B6_FD_179933 | JGI IMG/M metagenome (GOLD analysis project Ga0247774, IMG submission 179933) | Plant litter microbial communities from Arlington Agricultural Research Station in Wisconsin, United States - UWRJ-L001-104B-6 | ecosystem: Environmental > Terrestrial > Plant litter >...
AGCACCACAGGGTTGCCGTGTTTCGGCTTGGCGTTGAAGAGGGTGATCGGCGAGGAGGCAGGGATCGGCGGTTGTTCGGGGAAGGCGACGACGGCTTTGCCGAGGCCCTTGCCGACGATCGCGCCCGGGCAGAGCTTGCGCGCCTGCGGGACGGTGGTCGCCTTCAGTTTCCCGGGAGTGCAGGTGGGCAGCCCCCGCGTCTCCACTTCGCCGTGCTTGTCGAACCAGATCGTCACCGTATCCGTGATCGGCGGCAGCTCCCCGTCCACGGTCGAGACTTCGCCGTAGCCGTGCAGCTGGATCGGCGCGTAGCCCTTCTTCGGCAGCGTCGTCGGCGTGAAGCCGCCGTCGGTCTTGACGACGATGTTCCCCGCCCGCAGCACGATTGCCGCGGCCGAGCCGGCGATTACGAGCACCGCTACCAGAGCCAGCACCGGCGCTCTTAACAAAATCTTCCGCACCTGATCCTCCCTACCAGTTGGCTGTACCGCCAAACTACCAGTCGTGGGAAGGAGGATAGGCAGGGTACGCAAGGGGTCCCCGCGGAAGGGACCGGGCAGGGAGCAGCCGCTGTTGCTGCGCTGCCCGCGCGCCGTGCTCGCGATCGCCGGGGTCCTGCTGATCGCCCTGGCGGTGATCGGCACCGGGACCGACGAGCGGCTCGACCCGACCACGCTCGACGTCCCCGGCACCGAATCCTCGCGCAGCAACGAGATCCTCCGCGAACACTTCGGCGAAACGGCCCCGTTCGCGATCCTGCTGCGGGGGCCGGCGGCGGCGATCGACCGCCAGGGGCCGGAGCTGATCGAGACCCTGCGGCGGGACCCGCGGGTGACGACGCTCTCGCCCTGGGACGCAGGCTCCGTGCAGCGCCTGCGACCGACCCCGCGCAAGGCCCTGATCCTCGCCGACTTCCACGTCGACACGAGGACCGCGGTCAACGAGACCGTCCCGCACCTGAACGCCGTCCTCGAGCGGGAGATCACGCCGCCGGTCCGCGCCACCCAGACCGGCTACGCGAGCCTCTCGCGGGCGATCCAGGAAGACAACCTCGACGCTAGCAAACGCGGCGAGCTGGTGGCGCTGCCGTTCCTGCTGATCATCCTCCTGCTCGTCTTCCGCTCGCCGATCGCGGCCCTGATCCCGCTCGCCTTCGGCGCGGTCACGGTCGTCGCCTCGCGCGGGATCCTCTACTGGTTCACCGGCTGGTTCGAGATCGACGCCTTCGCGCTGACGGTCTGCTCGATGATGGGCCTGGCGCTGGGGGTCGACTACTCGCTGCTGATGGTCTCGCGCTTCCGCGAGGAGCTGGCGGAGGGGGCCGAACCGGTCGTGGCGGCGCGGCTGACCCGCCGCCACGCCGGCCGCACGGTCGCCTTCGCCGGCAGCACCCTGCTGCTCTCGATGATCGTCTCGCTGTTCATCCTGCCCGGCTCGCTGCTCGCCTCGCTGGCGGGGACGGTCTGCATGGTGGTGATCCTCAGCGTCGGGGTCGCGACCGTGGTCGGCCCAGCGATCCTCACCCTGCTCGGCCCCAACGTCGATCGCTGGCGCTTCGGCGCCACCTCTCCCGCCGGTGGCCGCTCGCGGTTGATGACGCTGGTCGGGGCGGCGCTGCGGAAACCGGCGGTGGCGGCAGCGCTGATCGGCCTGCTGCTGCTGGTGCTGGCGGCGCCGGCGATCGGCCTGAAGACGGGCCCGCCCAGCCCCGAGCAGCTGGCCAAGGACGCCCCCGCCCGCCAGGACGCGGAACTGATCGATCGCTCGATCGGGCAGGGGTTCGACGCCCCGTTCCAGGTCGTCGCGGTCTCCAGGGAAGGCCCGATCACCGACGCCAAGAACCTGGCTGCGCTGGAAACCTTCCAGCGCAAACTGGCCGCTCGCCCCGGGGTGCAGGCGGTGATCGGCCCCGGCCCGGTGGCGAAACGGGTCGATCCGCTGAAGGAACTCGGCAACGCCGTCCTCTCCTCCGAAGGGAACATCGGACCGGTCAAGCAGCTGGGCCGGCTCGGCCGCAGCCTCGCCGTCGCCGCCGGCGGGGTGGGGCAGCTGCGGGAAGGGATCTCGGAAGCGAGCGACGGCGCCGGCCTGCTGGCGCTCGGCGCCGGGCGCGCCGGCGAGGGGGCGCAGATGATCGCCAACGGGCTGGGCCGGGCGACGAGCGGCAGCGAGCGCGCGATCGACGCCCTCGACCGCTTCGCGAACGCGTCCGAACGGCTCTCCAAGGCGCTCGAAACCGCCTCCTTCGGCTCGCTAAACCTCAAGCTCGCGCTGCGCGACTCGATCATCCCGGAACTGCGCTTCAACCCGCTGCCCCGCTCGCGCACCCTGCAGCGCTCGCTGAACAAGGACGCGAACGAAACGCTGCCGGAACTGATCGCCCCGGCGCGGGTGACCGAAGAACAGGTCAAGGAGGCGCTGGCGCGGCTGCAGGCGATGACGGTCGGCAAATCCGACCCCGAATACGCGGCGGCGCTGGAAGCGGTGCGCAAGGCGACGGCGGCGGCGAGCGGCACCGACCCCGTCACCGGCGCCCCTTACGACCCGGTGCCGGGGACCCCCCAGGTTGAGCCCTACACCGGCCTCCCGGCCGAACTGACGGCGCTGAACGAGCGCCTGCTCGACGACTTCGAAGAAGCGAAGCAGATCGGGTTCTTCCTGCGCTCGATCAACAACCACCTGGAGCAGCTGCTGGTCGGGGTGGAAAAGCTGAACAAAGGGCTGGAAAAGCTGCGGGGCGGCAGCAAGAAGCTGGCCGCCGGCGCGAATCGGCTCGCCCGGGCGGCGGAGAACCTCGGCGGCGGCCTCTCGCGGCTGAGCGGCGGCACCCTGGCGCTGGTCAAAGGCCTGGACGACCTCGGCGAAGGGGCCGAAGCGCTGCAGACGGGGCTGCTCGGCGGCGCCGAGGAAAGCGCGCCGCTGGAAAGCGGGCTGGAAGAAGCGAGCGTGCAGGTGCTGGACGGGCGGCACCGGATCAGGCGGCAGGCCGGCCGCGTCGCCCGCTCGAGCCCGGGCCTCTTCAACTCCGGCTACTTCGTCCTCTCGGCGCTGGACGGAACGCCGCCGCAGACGCGCGAGCGGATCGGCGAAGCGATCGACCTCCGCAAAGGCGGCCAGGCGGCGACGATGCTGGTCATCTCCGACTACAGCTTCAACACCGACGGCTCGATCCGCCTCAACGAAAAGCTGAACGAAGACGCGGCTGAGCTGGGCGAGAAGGCGGACCTCGTCACCGGGGTCGCCGGCGGCGCCGCCCAGCTCAACGACTACAGCCGGGTCACCCGCGAGCGGATCCCCTGGGTGGTGCTGGCGATCACGATCGCCACCTTCCTGGTCCTGATGGTGGTGCTGCGGGCGATGCTGCTGGCGGCGATCGCGGTCCTGCTCAACCTGCTCACGGTGGCGGTCGCCTTCGGCGTCCTCACGGTCCTCTTCCACGTCCCCGACAGCTGGCCCCTGGGCGGCCACAACTACGTCGACGCGGTCGGGGCGACGTTGATCTTCGGGCTCGTCTTCGGCCTCTCGATCGACTACGCCGTCTTCCTCCTCAGCCGCATGCGCGAGCACTACGACGCCCACGGCGACAACGCCGCCGCGGTCGAGTTCGGCCTCTCCCGCACCGCCGGGGTGATCACCGGCGCCGCGGCGATCATGATGGCCGTCTTCATCGCCTTCGCCGGCGCCCCGATCGCCACCGTCAGCCAGCTCGGGATCGGCCTCACCGTCGCCGTGATCCTCGACGCCACCGTCGTCCGCATCGTCCTTCTCCCGGCCCTGATGCTGCTCCTCGGCGACCGCGTCTGGTGGCTGCCGAAGCCGCTCGAGCGGGCACTGCCGAAGCTGAGTGTTTAGCGGCTTGTGAGAAACCCTATGGTCTTATTTCGCCCCAGCATTAACCATCCTCGCCGTGGGCAGGCTTGGGTCCAATTTGCGGGAGGCTCGGAAGCGGCAGGGGATGACCCAGGAGCAGGTCGCTGACCGGAGCGGGGTGCACGCGACGGAGGTGAGCCGGATCGAGGCCGGCAAACGCGATCCGCGCGTCTCTACCGTCGAACGGCTGGCTGCGGCAGTGAAGCTGAAGCCGAGCCAGCTGCTCGAATAGCGCGCAGCACGTAGAAGGTCTGGATCGCGCCGCGGACGGTCTCCTGGCGGATGCGTTCGACCGCTCCCAGCTCCGCCAGCTTCCGCAGGTGGTAGGAGATCAGGGAGACGCCGATCTGGCTGTCGAGGATCCGGTCCAAATCGGTGGCCGAGAGCGGCTCCTCGATCCAGATCATCGCTTCGATGATCTCCACTTTCACCGGGTGGATCAGCAGGGGGACGAGGGCTTCCCAGTCGAAGGACCGGGTGGCGGGCGGGAGTTGCTGGGCCGTTGGCTCCATGGGAACGACGAAAGGTTCCAGAGGGGGCCGATCCCGTCCATACCGATTTCTAGAACGGGTTTTCCCTGACAGTCACCGGACCCTGGGGCGGGAAGGGGGGATGGGGAGCCGCCCGGGGTCTTTCGAAGCCGGTCGAAGTGACCACAACGGTGATCGGGTCCTCGCCGGACTCCGCGCGGCGGGCGTCGGCCGCGGCCTGGATCTCCTCGAGCCGGCGCCAGGAGCGAAGCTGCTCGTCGGCGATTTCGTCGCGCCCGCGAGCGTCGACGTTGAGCCAGTTCCAGCAGAGGAACGCGCGGGGGTCGGCGGGAAGCTTCCCGGCCCAGAAGCCGGCGAGCACCTCCGCCAGCATCGCCTCGAGGGCCACCCGGTAGGTCTCCTGCCGCTCCTCCTCCGTCTTTTCCAGCATTTCCTCGTCGCTCGTGAACCGCGGGCCGATCACGCGGTAGAAGCGCTGCTCGACGCTGCGCACCCTCTCCGTCCTGTCGATCAGGATCGAATCCGATTTCAGGAGTTCGCCGACGTGGTGGGTGACGGTGCTGAGCGGCTGGTGGACGACCCGCGCCAGCTCGATCGCGCTGGCGCTCCCGAGGTCGTGCAGGGCGGCGAGGATTTCGACCCTGATCCGATGGCCGATCGCGTAGCTGACCGCCTCCGGCGTGTCCCTGCCCCGATCGCCGCCTTGGCCGGTCACGTCTCGTCCTTCCAGCCGGCGGGGCGCGGGGCGGTGCGGACGCGCTCGAAGCTCATCGTCGCGACCGTGACCGAGAACGGATCCCCGCCCGTCTCGGCGCAGCGAGCTGCCGCTTCCTCCTCGATCTCGTAGAGGCGCGCCCAGGAGCGGGCCTGCTCGTCGGCGATCGCCGCCCTCCCCTGCTCGTCGACGTTGAACCAGCCCCAGGAGATGAAGAGGCGGGGGTCGGAGGTGAGCTTGTCGACCCAGAACGCCGCCAGCGCCTCCACCGTCAGCCCCTGGAGGAGGTAGCGGACGAGGTTCTGCAGTTCCTCCTTCGGCATCTTCTCCATGTCCTCGTCGCTGAAGTAGATCGGGCTGATCACGTAGAAGCGCTGCTCGACGCTGCGCACCCTCTCCGTCCGCTCGACCCCGATCGCCCCCGAGCTGAGCAGTTCGTCGATGTGGTGGGTGACGGTGCTGAGCGGCTGGCGGATGATCCGGGCCAGCTCGGTCGCGCTGGCACTCCGCTCATGCAGAATCGCGAGGATTTCGACCCTGATCCGGTGGCCGACCGCGTAGCTGACCGCCTCCTGGATCTCCCTGCCGCCCTTGCCTTCCTCGGCGGAAGTAGTCATTTGCCCCCCTTGTGGCCGATGTGGAGTGGCGTCTGACCGGTTGGTCTTCGCCGCCGCTGAATCTAGCGTTGATTTCCAGTTAAGTCCCTGCTCCGAGGGACTTGGCGGGGACCCCCTCGGATACGATCTTGCAGCCGTTCTGCCGGGTCGGAGGGGCCGGTGAACCTGAAAGCAAGCGACGATTCGTGGCTGCCAAACCATTAGGCGAGGAGACCGGTCCGGCGGCAAGCCGGGGGACCACCCCAGCGCGGGTTGCGGTGATCGCCGCCCTGGCGGCGGTGGTGATCGTGCTGGCGATCGTCTTCTTCGGCGGCAACGGCGGCCACAAGTACACGTTCGTGTTCCAGAACGCGGGCCAGCTGGTGCCCGACAACCAGGTCCTGATCGGCGGCGCGCCGGCGGGGACGGTGGAAGACATCGGCCTCACCGACGACAACCTCGCCGAGGTCCACGTATCGGTCGAGCAGGAGCTGCACGAGGGCACCACCGCGGTGATCCGGGCGACCTCGCTCTCCGGCGTCGCCAACCACTACGTCTCGATCAGCCCGGGGCCGAACAGCAACAAGGCGCTCGAAGACGGGGCGGTGCTCGGCCTCGCCTCGACGACCACCCCGGTCGACATCGACCAGTTCTTCAACACCTTCCCGCCGCGGGTGCAGAAGGGGCTCAGCAACTTCATCCGCGGCAACGCGACGATCTACTCGGGCCAGGGGGAGAACGGCAACGACGCCTACAAGTACTTCGGCACCGCGCTCAACCGGGCGACCGCCTTCGCGCGGGAACTGAACGCCGACCAGCGGCTGCTCTCGCGGTTCGTCGTCAGCTCCGCCCAGCTGACCACCGCCGTCGCCGGCCGCGGCGAGCAGCTCTCGAGCGCGATCGGCAACGCCAACACCGCCTTCAACGCGATCGCCGAGGAAACCGCGGCCTTCGACGCGACCCTGCGGCGGCTGCCGCCGGTGATGCGGCAGTCGAACACCACCTTCGTCAACCTGCGGGCGGCGCTGGACGACCTCGAACCGCTGGTGAACACGGCGAAGCCGGCGACCAAGGACCTCGCCCCCTTCCTGCGCGAACTGCGGCCGGTCTTCCAGAAACTGGTCCCGTTCACGCACAACCTGCGGCTGATCGTCAGCCGGCCGGGCAAGGGCAACGACGCGCGGGACCTGCTGGCGGTGCTGCCGCGGGTCCAGACCCTGACCTCGAAGACGTTCCCGCACTCCGAACAGGCGATCTCGGACTTCCAGCCGAACCTCAACTTCATCCGCGCCTACACGCCTGACTTCTTCAACGCGATCGGCAAGCTCGGCTCGGTGGCCGGCTACTACGACGGCAACGGCCACTACGTGCGGGCGGCGACCTCGGCCCAGAACCTCTTCAGCTACAACGCCTCGACCTCCGAACTGGAACCGATCAGCAAAGCGCAGCAGTACGAACCGTTCGGCTCGACCAGCCCCAAGACCCGCTGCCCCGGCGGCGCGACCCAGCCCGCGGCCGACGGCTCCAACCCCTGGGTCGGCGGCGGCAGCGTCGACTCCTCCGAATGCGACCCCGGCGACGTGCCCCCCGGACCATGACCAAACGACTCCTGGCGATAGCGGCAGTGGTGGCGGCGGTCGTCGTCGTGATCCTCCTGGCCACGGGGGGCGACGACTCCTCCGACGGCTACCGGATCCGGGCGATCTTCGACAACGGCGCCTTCATGGTCAAGGACGAGCAGGTGCGGGTCGCCGGCGCCAACGTCGGCACGATCGAATCGGTCGACGTGACGATGCCGGGCGACATCGTCGCCTGGGGCAAGAACGGGAAAGAGATCGAAAAGCCGGGCAAGGCGATCATCGTCATGAACATCACCGACCCCGGCTTCCAGGACTTCCGCGAAGACGCGAGCTGCCAGATCCGGCCGCAGTCGCTGATCGGCGAGAAGTTCGTCGACTGCCGCCCGACCCTGCCGCGGGCGCCGGGGGCCGAGCCGCCGCCGGCGCTGCAGCAGATCCCCGACGGGGAGCCGGGCGAGGGGCAGTACCTGCTGCCGCTCGGCAACAGCGGCACCAGCGTCGACCCGGACCTGATCAACAACATCTACTCGCTGCCCTACGCGCAGCGCTTCCGGCTGATCCTCAACGAACTCGGCGCCGGCCTGGCCGGGCGCGGCGAAGACATCGAGGAGCTGGTCAAACGGGCGAACCCGGTCCTCCGCGACACCGACCGGCTGTTTGGGATCCTCTCCGCCCAGCGCGATCAGCTGGCGCAGCTGGCGGCCGACTCGAACGAAATCCTCGGCCCGCTCTCGCGCGAGCGGCGGGCGGTGGCCGGCTTCCTCTCCAACTCCGGCGCCGCGGCGGAGGCGAGCGCCGAAAAGGGCCCCGAACTGGAAGAGGCGCTGCAGAAATTCCCCACCTTCCTGCGCGAGTTCCGGCTGACGATGCGGGACCTGCAGACCTTCTCCGACGCCGGCACGCCGCTGTTCGAAGACTTCGGCACCGCGGCGCCCTCGCTGACCGACGCGACGCGGACGCTGACCCCGTTCTCCGAAGCGCTGACCGTCTCGCTGAAGAGCCTGGGCGAAGCGGGCGAAGCCTCCGGCCCGATCTTCGCCGAAGCCGACCCGGTGGTGAAGAAGGCGGGCGAACTGGCGAAGTCCGGGGTGGAACCGACCAAGAACCTGGCGAAGCTGCTGGTCAACCTCAAACAGACCGAAGGCTGGGACGGGCTGACCGAACTGATCTACGGCACGGCGGCCTCGCTCAACGGCTTCGACAAATACGGCCACTTCGGGCGGACCCGGGTGACGCTCTCGACCTGCCTCGAATACATCGCCCGGCCCGGGGGCCAGGAAGGAGGCGGTTGTACGGCGAGGTTCAACGGACCGAACGCCGCTGAAGCCGCCAACACGAGCACCGCGGCACTGCTCCGCCTGATCCAGGAGCGGACCGCCGAGCTCAACGGCGGCACCCTGGCCGAATCAGGACCCTCGATCGGAGTCGGCCAGGGCAGCAGCGCCGGCTCTGAAGCCGAAGCGGAAGCAGGCAAAGCCGGCGTCGCCCAGTCCTCGAAAACCGAAGGGACCGAACCCCTTCTCGACTACCTCCTCGGCCCATGAGGAACCGCAGCGGCATCAGCGGCGTCGCCAGCAGCCCGGTCCTGGTCGGGGCAGTGACCGTGCTGGTGGTGATCGTCGCCGTCTTCCTCGCTTACAACGCCAACAACGGCCTCCCCTTCGTCTCCACCTACGACCTGAAGGCGCGCGTCCCCAACGCCGACGCGCTGGTCAAAGGCAACGAGGTCCGGATCGGCGGCGTCCGCGTCGGCACCGTCCGCTCGGTGGTCCCGGTCCAGCTCGAGAACGGCGAGATCGCGGCCGAACTCGAGCTCCGCCTCGACAAGAGCGCCGAACCGCTGCCGGTCGACTCGACGATCACGGTGCGGCCGAAATCGGCGCTGGGGTTGAAGTTCCTCCAGGTCACCCCCGGCGACTCCAAGAAGGGGTTCGAGCCCGGCGAAACGATCCCGGTCGCCGCGGCCCAGCCCGAACCGGTCGACATCGACGAGTTCTTCAACATGTTCGACGAGAAGACCCGCGACGCGATCCGCCAAAACCTCGCCGGCTTCGGCAACACCCTTGCCGGGCGCGGGCCGCAGCTGAACGAAGCGTTCGGCGCCCTGCGCCGCCTCGTCGTCAACGGCCAGCCAATCCTGCGCAAGATCGTCGAACCCAGCACCAAATTCGCCGGCTTCTGGCGCTCGCTCGAGGCGCTCTCGGCCACCGTCGCCCCGGTCGCCGAGACGCAGGCGCAGATGTTCGTCGCCCTCGACCGCACCTTTGCCGCCTTCGCCCGCGTCTCCCGGCCCTACATCCAGGAAACGATCGAAAAAAGCCCGCCGACGCTGGACGAGGTCAACGCCGACCTGCCCGTTCTGCGGCCCTTCCTGCGCAGCACCGGCCGCTTCTTCACGGCGCTGCGGCCGGGGGTGAAAGCGCTGGCCGAAACCTCGCCGGTGATCGCCGAATCGCTCCACGCCGGGATCCCGGTCCTCAACGCCTCGCCGGTGCTCAACAACCAGCTACAGCCGACCGCCGAAGCGCTGGTCGATTTCCAGGAAGCGCCCGGCGTCTTCAACGGCCTCGAACTGCTGACCGACACCAACCGGGTGCTGAAGCCCTCGCTCCGCTACATCACGCCCAGCCAGACCGTCTGCAACTACTGGTCGCTGACCTTCAAATTCCTCGCCAACGCGAACAACCAGGGGAACAGCAACGGCAACTGGCTCCAGTTCATCTCCTTCGCGCCGCCGGAAGGCCCGAACAGCGAGAGCACCTTCGCCAGCGCTCCCGCCAATGACCCGGATATCAAACGATCGAAGAACCACCTCCACTACAACCCATTCCCGAAGACGGCGGCGCCCGGGCAAGGGAACGTCTGCGAAGCCGGTAACGAGAAATACGCGTACCGCAAGACGGTTATCGGCAATTCCCCCGAACTCTGGGGCACCACTACGCGCGGGCAGGTGGAGAAGTGAGCCGGCTGCCGGAGCGAGACAGGCGCGCGGCCGCGTCCAAGGGCGGCCGCTTCGGGTGGCGGCCGAGCAACGTCACGATCGCGATCATCTTCATCCTCATCTTCACGATTGGGCCCTACCTGGCCTTTACCAAACACGTGCCGTTCACCGGCTACGGCTACGAACTGAAGGCGACCTTCTCCAACTCGGCCAACATCGCGAAAAACTCGCCGGTGCGGATCGCCGGCGTCGACGTCGGCAAAGTGATCGCGACCGAGCGCGACGGCGACAACACCGAGGTCACCTTCACCGTCAGCGGCTCCGGCCGCCCGATCCACGACGACGCCTTCGCCGCGATCCGGCCGCGGATCTTCCTCGAGGGCAACTTCTTCGTCGAACTCGACCCCGGCAGCCCCAGCGCGCCGGAGCTGGACAGCGGCGGGACGATTCCGGTCAGCCGCACCTCGACCGCGGTCCAGATCGACGAAATCCTCACCGCCCTGCAGTCGCCCGTCCGCGCCGACCTCAGCCGCCTGCTCGAGAGCTACGGCCTGGCGCTGACCCACGAACCGACCGCCGAGGAAGACGCGACCCAGCTGCCGGAGGTGAAAGGCAGGAGCGGCGCCGAAGCGCTGAATGGCGCCCTCCAGTACGGCGGCGACGCCGGCCGCTACAGCTCGCAGGTAGCGGACGCCCTGCTCGGGACCGAACAGCGGGACCTGGCGCGGCTGGTCTCCGGCGCCGGGCGCGCCTTCGGCGCCTTCGCCAGCCGCCAGCGGGACCTGCAGGGTCTGATCGAGAACTTCGACATCTTCACCGGCGCCCTCGCCAACCAATCGGTCAACCTCTCGACCACGATCCATCTGCTGGCGCCGACCCTGCGCGTCACCCACGCTTCCCTGGTCAGCCTCAACCGCACGCTGCCGCCGCTGCGCACCTACGCGATCGAGCTGCGCCCCGCGGTGGCGGAGCTGCCGGGCCTGATCGACGCCTCGAAACCGTTCCTCGCCCAAATACGGCCGTTGCTATCCGGCAAAGAGGCGGGCGGCGCGGTGAAGCTGCTGCGCGAATCGACCCCCGGCCTGGCCGGCGCCGCGCAGGCGAGCAAGCAGACGACCCTGCCGCAGCTCAACCGCCTCAGCCTCTGCACCAGCAAGGTAATGGTCCCAACCGGCAACCAGGTGATCAACGACCGCTTCAGCACCGGCCAGCCCAACTACCGCGAGTTCCTCTACAACCTCGTCAACTTCGCCGGGATGGCGCAGAACTTCGACGGCAACGGTCCTTACGCCCGAGCCCAAGCGGGTGGAGGCCCGGTCCTGGTCGGTGAAGAAAACCCGTTCGGCAACAAAGCGACGCTGAGCGACCAGCGCAACTACGCGCACACGATCGAAGACCCGCTTGGAACCCAGCCGCAGCTGACTAAAAAACCGCCGCTGAAGCCGGAAGTGCGCTGCTACACGAACCCGGTACCGGACGTGAACGGGTCCCTCGGTCAGCCCGGCCCGCCCTCGCCCTCGGTTGGGGGGGTGAACCCATGAGCGAGCCGAACGGCAAAGTCAGCCGCTGGACCCACTTCAAAGCCTGGCTCTCGCGGCAGGTGCGCGGCCGCCGCAAGGACACGATCGCGATCATCGTCCTCGCGATCGCCGGGATCGTGATGATGCTGGGGATCTTCACCCAGCAGAAAGCCTCGCTGCCCGCCTGGCTGCCGGTGGTCGGCGAAGAATTCGAGCACGTCACCGCCGAGTTCTCGACCGCGCAGGCGGTCACCGCGGGTCAGGGGCAGTCGGTCAACATCTCCGGGATTCAGATCGGCAAGGTCTCCTCGGTCGAGCTCGAAAACGGGCACGCCGTGGTTGGGATGGACATCGAGCCGAAGTACATGGACCTGATCCATCCCAACGCGACCTTCCTGTTGCGCCCGAAAACGAACCTCAACGACATGACCGTCGAGGTCGACCCCGGGAACGGGCAGAAGAGCATCGAGGACGGCGCCCACTTCACCCTCGAGCAGACCGAACCGAACACCAACCTCGACGGCTTCCTCTCGACCCTCGACGCCGACACCCAGCAGTACCTCAAGCTCCTGCTGGCCGGCGGCGCGCAGGGGATCGGCGGCCGCGGCAAGCAGGTCTCCAACGCCCTCCGCCGCTTCCAGCCCTTCGTCCACTACAACGCCAAGCTCAACAAAGCGGTCGCCCAGCGCCGCGTCGCTCTCTCGCGGGTGATCCACAACTTCGGCCTGCTGACGACCGAACTCGGTCGCTACGACGGCGAGATCAAGCGCTTCGTCACCTCCTCCAAAGACGCCCTCGGCAACTTCGCCAACCAGCAGGAATCGGTCCAGGCCGCCTTCGAGGAATTCCCCTCGGCGCTGCGCTCGGCCCGCGCCGGCCTCGCCAGCTCCAACCGCTTCTCGCAGGCTGCTTACCCGACCCTGATCAAGCTGATCCCGCAGGCGCAGGCGCTCGGGCCGGCCTTCCGCGCGACCGAACGCCTCTTCGAGGAAACCACGGCGCCGATCCGCGACCAGATCCGGCCCTTCACGCGGGAAATCCGCCCCCTCCTCACCCACAGCGCCGAAGCCGCCGAACCGTTCGAAAAGACGGTGCGGAACTTCGGCAACTCGCTAGGTGGCTTCAACTCGTTCCTCAACGAGCTCAGCTACAAGCCGAAAGACTCAAGGCAGAGCGCCCTCTTCTACCTGCCTTGGCTCAACCACAACTTCAATTCCGCCTTCAACCTCGAGGATGCCGGCGGGCCGATCCTGCGCGGGCTGGTGCTGATCTCTTGCACCGGATCGGATCTCGGCTATCGCCTCGCCGAAGGAGAATCGACGAACGGCAAACCGTACCTCCAGACCCTTCTGGAAATTCTCCAAGTTCCTCGCAAACAGGAAATCCCCGTCTCATTCAAAACGGAAAAAGGAACCTGTGAAGAAAAAAGGGTCGGCGAATGAGCAAGCGCGCGCCCAGCACCACCCAGCTCCTGGTCATCACCGGCTTCGCGCTGTCCTGCTTCGGGATCCTGCTCTTCCTCTGGGTCACCTTCGGCGGCCCGACTCCGTTCCGGGCGAAGACCTACGAGGTCAAGATTCCCTTCTACGAGGCGACCCAGCTGGCCGAACAGTCGGACGTCCGCATCTCCGGCGTCAACGTCGGCAAAGTCCAGAAGATCGAACTGGCGCCAAACGGAAAGCAGGCTTGGGCAACGGCTGCGATCGATGCGCAGTACGCGCCGCTGCCGAAGTCGACCCGGGCGATCCTGCGGACCAAAACCCTGCTTGGCGAGACCTATGTCGAACTCACCCCCGGCTCGCGCGAGGGAGCGGAGCTCGAGGACGGCGGCGTCCTGCCGCGGGCCAACATCGCCCAGTCCGTCCAGCTCGACGAGATCTTCCGCACCTTCGACGCCCGCACCCGCGCCGCCTTCCAGGAATGGATGCAGGAAGCCGCGGTCGCGATCAACGGCCAGGGCCAGAACCTCTCCTACGCGATCGGCGGCCTCGAACCGACCTTCACCGAGTTCGACAAGCTCTTCCGCGTCCTCGACAGCCAGCGCCTCGCGGTCGGCCAGCTCTTCAGCAACGGCGCCACCACCTTCCAGGCGCTGCGCGGCCGCCAGGGTGAGCTGGGCGACCTGATCCAGAGCTCGAACGCGGTCTTCCAGACGACGGCGCAGCGCAACCGCGACATCGAAGCGCTGTTCCGCGCCTTCCCCACCTTCCTCGACGAGTCGCGCCTCACCTTCAGCCGGCTCAAAGGCTTCTCCGAAAACGCGACGCCGCTGATGCGGCAGCTGGTGCCGGCGGCGGAAGAGCTCTCGCCGACCCTGATCGCGATCTCCAGGCTCGCCCCCGAAGCGAAAGCCTTCTTCGAAGGGCTCGGTCCGGTGATCAAACTCTCGCCGGAGGGCTTCGCCGCAATCCGCAAGATCTTCCGCGACGAATTCCCGCCGCTGCTGCGGGCGGTCGACCCGTTCATTCGCAACCTCAACCCGATCTTGACCGGCCTGAAGCTCTACAGGGTGGAGGTAACTTCCTTCTTCGGCAACCTGGCCGCCTCTCTAAACGGAGAATTGCCGGGAGAAGAAGGCGCCCAGCCCCACTACCTCCGCATCATGGGACCGCTGACCCCGGAAACGGTCTCCACCTATCCGCGCCGCCTGGCGATCAACCGCAACAGCGCCTACAGCCCGCCCAAGTGGGCAGAAGACCTCACCTCCGGCGGGCTACCCAGCTTCGATACCCGCCAGTGCACGACCGGGATCGTCGCCAACTTGGATCCCGAAACCGCCAACGATTCGGCCTTCCAGGAACGGGTCACCGAGACCAGGGACTTCGAAGACGAATCGAAAATCAAACGGACGAAAGAACAAAACGCGGAACTGCTCTTCGAACGGATCAAGTTCTACGCCTTCGCCGGCCAAACCAGCACCTCTTCAATGACCGCCCCCGCCTGCAAGCAGCAGGCCCCGTTCAAACCGATCTACGGCAGCGGCCCCTCGACGCAGTACCAGCACACGTTCGAACAGCCGGCCCCTTAGGCCGGCCCCGTTTGCCAGTTCGAGAAGTTCGCGGTGTCCGGCTCGAGCGCCTCTCGAACCTTCGCCAGCGCCTCCTCCTCGGAGGCCGCCTCGAGGTGGACGGTGAAGATCGGCACGCCGGTCTTGACGAGGCCGATCCGCATCGACGGCTCGTGGCCGACGATCGTGACGCCGACTCCCTCGAGCCGCTCGCGGTCACCCTTGGTGAGCATTCCCTTGAAGCGAACGGCGAAAACCGGCATCGGCTCACTCTAGTCCTTGGATCGTGATCTTTGATCGGTTGATGGCCGAATGGTCGGGGGAGCGGTTTGTCCCGGTCCTCTCGGATCGAGGCGCCGGGGGCGATGACCGGCGCGTCCGCCGAACCGGCCCGCTCGGCGGATTGCACGTGGTCCGATGCGCGCACGCGCAAATCCGCGAGCGTTGCTTTGCAGGGCATTTACGCAGAAGCGGGTCCATAAACCCGCTTATTACTTATCTTTCCTTGACTGCTGCTTGCGTGGCCGGTTATGGGTTTGGTCGTGCTCGAGGGGCAGCTCTCGAGCTTGAGGCAACTACGAAAGGGAAACCCATGATTCGCAATCTAAAGGCCCTCGGCCTCGCGTTCGTCGCCGTCCTGGCGATGAGCGCTGTGGTCTCGTCGGCTGCTCAGGCCACGCCTGAATACACATGTTCGACCTATCCGTGTACAGCGACAGGCTCGAACACCGCAGGTAACGAAACCTTCACAACCCCCGGTGGCACCGTCCAGTGCGACAGCCACTTCGTGGTTGAGAAGTACCGCGGAACCAACGAAGACATCGCTGCCGCAACGTCGACAGTGACAGTTACACCGACCTACACCAACTGTGTGGCGTTCGGGTTCCTCAACGCAACCGTGAACATGAACGGCTGTGACTACGAGTTCCATGCAACAGAAAAACTCGGTGAAGGGCACTACATCCATCACGTAGCTATCCACTGCACACCGACCGGCAACAAGATCAAGATCACTGCGGCCACCTGCGAAGTCGAAGTTCCGGCCCAGACCCTGACAGACGTCACAACCAAAAATGAACCGGGCGGCGTTGTAAAGGTCGTTCCGACAGTTACCGAAATCACAATGAACGTCGTGAAAGACGGCTTCGGTTGCCCGTTCAGCGGCACCGGCCACACGAAAGGCTCGTACCACGGTGAAGTCACCATCTCCCGCGTGGGCGGTGGCAGCATCTCCGTAAGCGGCGCCTAAGCAGCAACTCTCATCGGTCGTCCCCAGTGGGGCGCGGATGAAGCGGAGGCCGGGTTTCCCGGCCTCCGCTGTTTGTGCAGGAGCTGCATTGACGAAAGGACAGCACCATGAGCCGCAAACTCAAGAGCCTCTGCCTCGCCTTCATCGCCGTGGTGGCGATGAGCGCCATGGGCGCATCGGCAGCGGAGGCCACGCCGGAATTCACATGCTCGTCGTATCCGTGCACAGCTACAGGCACGACGGTCCTGGGCAACTCCACGATCACAACCCCGGGGGGCAGCATCACCTGCGACACACACTACAAGGTAGAGAAGTACAACGCGCCTACAGAAGACATTACCGGCCCCACGTCAACAGTGACAGTGACAGTGACCACAACGGGCTGTACGGCATTCGGCTTCCTCAGCGCAACGGTCAATATGAACGGCTGCGATTATGTCTGGCACGCGACAGAACGGCTCGGCGCAGGGCACTACGTGCATCACGTCGATATCGCCTGCGACGTAAGCAAAGCCATCACGATCACCGCGGCAACCTGCGAAGCGACTATTTCAGCGCAGAGTGGCTTGACAGACATCACAACGCTGAACTTGGCCAACGGCACCCTCACAGCCGTGCCGACAGTGTCTGAAATGACAATGAAAGTCACGAAAGACGGCTTCGGCTGTCCGTTCGCGGGCACCGGTCATGTCAAAGCCTCGTACCACGGCCACGTAATCCTGGCACGGGTCGGTGGCGGCACCTTCTCGGTCAGCGGTTCCTAGCAGGCAGTTCCACCGATCGTTCCCAGCGGACGCGGATGGGGGCGGAGGCGGGTTCACGGCCTCCGCCCCTGACGCAGGGGTTTCCTGACCGTGCTCCTGGCGGTAGGTTCTACTTATGGAGCGCGACGCGGCGCTTGAGGCGGTATTCATGCCGGTGCGGCCGGCGAGCACCTTCGAGGAGACGGTCGAGCGCCTGGGAAGCGCGATCCGGCTCGGCCTGCTCGCGCCTGGAGACAAGCTGCCGCCGGAGCGAGAGCTGGCGCAGCGGCTGCGGATCTCGCGCTCGACCCTGCGGCAGGCGCTGACGGCGCTGGTCCAAAGCGGGCACCTGGTCTCCACCCGGGGCCGCAGCGGCGGCACCTTCGTCGTCGAGCAGCCGCCGCTGACCGAGCAGGGCGGCGAGCCGCTCGATCACCGGGCCTGGGCGGTGCTCGACTACCGCGTGGCGATCGAGTCGGGTGCCACGATGCTGGCGGCGGAGCGGGGAAGCGAGGCTCAATTCGATCGTCTCGAGGAGCTGGTGGCGAAGATGGACGACGAGCTGGAGAACTTCGAGGAGTACCGGCGCACCGACGTCCGCTTCCACATCGGCATCGCCGAGGCCGCCCAATCGCCCCGGCTCCTGAGCGCGATGACCGACGTGCAGTCGCAGATGAGCGACCTGATCGCATTGATCGCCCACCCACCCGAGGTCCTCGCCCGCTCCAACGAACAGCACCTCCACATGGTCAAGGCCCTGCGCAAAGGCGACGGGGTGCGGGCGGTGCGTCAGATGCGCGAGCACACCGAGGGCACCGAGCACATCCTTGCCGGGTTGTTGCCGGCGCAGCGGCGGATCGAGCGGGCGGCCTAACTCCGCACCCGCTCGCCCCGCGGGTCGAACAGGGGCTCTTCCGCCACCTCGCCCTTGATCCAGCTGCCGAAGATCTCCACTTCGACCGCGGTGCCGGGCTCGGCATGGTCCGGCGGCAGGTAGGCGTAGGCGATCGAGCGTTCGACGGTGTAGCCGTAGCCGCCGGTGGTGACGCGGCCGCGGACCTCGCCGCCGACGCGGACGGGCTCGTTGCCGAGGGCGATCGAGTGGGGATCGTCGAGGGTGAGGCAGCAGAGGCGGGCGCGGGGGCCGCGCTCTCCTGCATCGAGCAGGGCGTTCTGGCCGACGAAGCCCATCGGCTTGTCGAGCTTGACGCAGAAGCCGACGCCGCCTTCGCAGGGGTTCTCGTCGGGGGTGATGTCGCTGCCCCAGACGCGGTAGCCCTTCTCGAGCCGGAGGCTGTCGATCGCCCGGTAGCCGCCGGCGACGATCCCGTGCGGCTGCCCCGCCTCCCACAGCGCCCGCCACAGCCCCAGGCCGTACTCGGTCGGGCAGTAGATCTCCCAGCCGAGCTCGCCGACGTAGGTCACCCGCAGCATCCGCACCGGCGCGTCGCCGACGGTCGTCTCGCGCAGCGTCATGTACGGGAAGGCCTCGTTGCCGAGGTCCTGTGGGGTCAGCGGCTGCAGCGCCGCGCGCGCCCGCGGTCCCCAGATCCCGAAGCAGGCCCACTGCGAGGTGACGTCGTGGATCCGCACCTCGTCGTCGGGACCGGGGAGGTGGCGCCGCATCCACTCGCGGTCGTGGTTGCCGAAGGCGGTGCCGGTGACGATCGAGAAGCGCTCCTCGCCGAGGCGGGCGACGGTGAAGTCGCACTCGATCCCGCCGCGCTGGTTGAGCATCTGCGTGTAGGTGATCTGGCCGACCTCGCGGGCGACCCGGTTGTCGCAGAGGACTTCGAGGAAGGTCTCGGCGCCGTGGCCCTCGATCTCGAGCTTGGCGAAGGAGGTCTCGTCGAAGAGGGCGACCGCCTCCCGCGCGGCGCGGTGCTCGGCCCCGATCGCCGGCGACCAGTGCCGCCCGGCCCAGCCGCGCGGCCGCAGCTCCTCGTCCCCGGCCGCCGCGTTGCGCTCGTACCAGTTGACCCGCTCCCAGCCCGACTTCTCGCCGAAGGCGGCGCCGTGCTCGCGGTGCCAGGCGTTGGCCGGGGAGATCCGCAGCGGCCGCCCCGCCCCGCGCTCGTGGTTGGGGTAGCGGATGTCGTAGTAGGTCTCGTAGGTCTCCTTGATCCGCGCGTGGGTGTAGGCGGGGGAGCGGTACTGGGCGCCGAAGCGGCGGATGTCCATGTGCCAGAGGTCGAGGCTCGGTTCGCCGTCGGCGATCCACTCGGCGACGACCTTGCCGATCCCGCCGGCCCCGGCGAGGCCGTGGGCGCAGAAGCCGGCGCAGACGAAGAAGCCGGCGACCGCGGTCTCGCCGAGGCAGAACTCGTTGTCGGGCGTGAACGCCTCCGGGCCGTTGATCAATTTGGTGACGGTGATCTGCTCCATCGCCGGCACCCGCCGCTTCGAGTTCTCGGTGATCTCCTCGAAGCGGTCCCAGTCCTCTTCCAGGAGGCGCCCGTTGAAGTCGGCCGGGATCGACTCCAGCCGGCTCGGCCCCTGGGGCAGGAAGGCGGGCTCGCTGCGCCGCTCGTAGCCGCCCATCACCAGCCCGTCGCCGTCCTCGCGGTAGTAGACGAGCAGGTCGGGATCCCGCAAAGTGGGCAGGCGGCCATGGGTGCCACCTTGGCGCGCTTCGCGGACCGCGTCGAGCGGCTGCGTGACCAGGTACTGGTGGGACATCGGCAGCAGCGGCACCCGCACGCCGGCCATGCGCGCGATCTCCGCCGCGTACATGCCGCCGGCGTCGACCACGACCTCGGCCTCGACGTCGCCCCTCTCCGTCCGCACCCCGCGCACGCGCCCCTCGCGGACCTCGATCCCGGTCACCCGGGTCGAGGTGAAGATGCGACAGCCGCCCGCCCGGGCGCCGTCGGCGAGCGCGTAGGTCAGCTGCGCCGGGTCGACGTAGCCGTCGGTCGGCAGCCAGGCGGCGCCGAGCACCCCCTCGGTCGACATCAGCGGGAAGAGCTCCTTCGCCTCCGCGGCCGAGATCAGCTCCAGCGGCAGCCCGAAGGTCTTCGCCCAGCCCGCCTGGCGCCGCAGCTCCTCCATCCGCTCCTCGCTGGAGGCGAGGCGGATGCCCCCGCACTCGACCCAGCCGGGGTCGAACTCGGACTCCTCCCCCAGCCGCCGGTAGAGCTCGACCGAGTGCATCATCATCTTCGTCAGCGAGACCGAGCCGCGCAGCTGCCCGACCAGCCCGGCCGAGTGGAAGGTCGAGCCGGAGGTCAGCTGCGAGCGCTCCAGCAGGACGACGTCGTCCCAGCCCAGCTTCGCCAGGTGGTAGGCGAGCGAGGCGCCGCCGACGCCGCCGCCGACGATCACGCAGCGGGCGCGCTCCGGCAGCTCAGCTTGTGGCACTGCCGGCCTCCTCCAGCAGCTCCTCCAGCCGCCCCTCGCCGGCGAACTCGCGCATCCGGTCGAAGTGCTTGGCGCAGTAGTCGGCGAAGTCGAACTCGAGGTCGGAGATCGTGCTCTGCACCGCCCCCCACATCGCCTCGCGGAAGTCGGACATGAAGCGCATCAGTCGCAGCGAGGCGAGCCGCCGCCCGCTCGCCGGCGCCTCGAAGTAGGCGGTGAGCAGCTCCGCCTCCTGCGCCTCGTCGAGCTCGTTGTTGACGGCGAAGTTGCCGAGGTCGAAGTAGCGGTCGTTCATCCCGGCGTACTCCCAGTCGATGATCCGCACTCCCTGCGCGGAGCGGATGAAGTTGGCCGGGAGCAGGTCGTTGTGGCAGGGGACCGGCTCGTGCTCGGGGCCGACCAGCACCGCTTCGATCCGGTGGGCCGCCGCCGCCGCCCACTCGTAGGAGCCGGGCACCTCGGCGCCGCGGTCGGCCATCCGCGCCGCGTAGGTCTCGACGACGCGGAAGCTCGAGAACTCGACCGGGAGCCGTTCCTCGCAGGCGTGCAGCGTCCGCAGCGCCGCCGCCACTTCGGCCAGCGCCCCCGGCTCGCGCAGCTCCTCCGCGCGCATCGGCTCGCCGACGACGAACTCGGTGACGAGGCAGGGCGGGTCGTCGAGCATCGCCACCACCGTCGGCCCGACTCCGGCGCGGGCCGCCAGCTCTCCCGCCGCCCGCTCCGCCGCCCGGTCGATTCCCAGCAGATCGGTGTCCTTGCCGGGCAGCCGCACCACCACGTCCTCGCCGGCGAAGCGCACCCGGTAGTTGCGGTTGGTGATCCCGCCCTCGAGCGGCACCGGGTCGCCTTCGAGCTCGCCCAGGCGCGCCGAGATCAGTCCGAGGATGTCTGCGAGGGGGGCCATCGTGGTGAGAAGAAGATTCTCTACCGCCATTGACAGGGGTCAAGTGCGGATCTAGGCTCGCTTACGAACTTATAGGTGGGTTCGTTAAACCATTAACGGGCCGGGTTCGACGCAGAAGGGAAGCGGTATGGAGAGCAACGTCTCGTCCCCGAATCGTGACGAACAGCGCTTGGCGGAGCTCGGCTACAAACAGTCGCTGAACCGCGCTTGGAGTGGGTTCTCCAACTTCGCGATCTCGTTCACGATCATCTCGATCCTCGCCGGCTGCTTCACCACCTACGGCCAGGCCTGGAACAACGGCGGCCCGATCGCGATCTCCTGGGGCTGGCCGCTGATCTCGATCCCGATCCTGATCATCGGCTTCTGCATGTCGGAGCTGGTCTCCGCCTACCCGACCGCGGGCGGGATCTACTGGTGGGCGGGACGGCTGGGCGGTCCGATCTGGGCCTGGTTCACCGGCTGGTTCAACCTGATCGGCCTGGCCGCCGTCGTCGCCTCGGTCGACTACGCCTGCGCGACCTTCCTCAACGTCGTCCTCGGCCTCTACGAAGTCAACCTCCTCGGGGTCAACTTCGGCGACGAAGTGCACATCCTCGCCGAGGTCTTCCTCCTGTTCGCGTTGATCCTGCTGGTCCACACCGCGGTCAACATCCGGCGAACGCACATGCTCTCGCTCGTCAACAGCGTCTCGGTCTGGTGGCACGTGCTGGGCGTCGCCGCGATCGTGCTGGTCCTGATCGTCGTCCCCGACACGCACCAGAGCCTCGACTTCGTCTTCACCGAGCGGATCAACAACAGCGGCTTCAGCGACGGGATGTACTGGTTCTACATCCTCCCGCTCGGGTTCCTGCTGACGCAGTACACGATCACCGGCTTCGACGCCTCCGCCCACATCTCCGAGGAGACGCACGGCGCCGCCGAGACGGCGGCGAAGGGAGTCTGGCGCTCGATCTTCTACTCGGCGGTGATCGGCTGGATCGTCCTGCTGGCGATCACCTTCGCGGTCACCAACGTCGACGGCGCCAACGAAGCGCTGGGCTTCTCGCCGACGCTCCTGACCGAAGCGCTGGGAACCGGGTGGGGCAAGTTCGTCCTCATCATCTCCGTCGTCGGCCAGCTCTTCTGCGGCGCCGCCTGCCTGACCAGCGCCTCGCGCATGTGTTACGCCTTCTCGCGCGACAAAGGCTTCGGCCACCGGGCATCGGGCGTGATCTCGCGGGTGAACGAGGAGCGGGTGCCGATCTACGCCGTGCTGGTGATGGCCGCCGCGGCCCTGATCATCACCCTGCCGGCGCTGAAGGGGAACGGCGAAAACGTGCCCTTCGCGTTCTTCGCGGTCGTCTCGATCACCGTCATCGGCCTCTACATCGCCTACGTGATCCCGATCTTCCTGCGCTGGCGGATGGGCGACGACTTCGAGCCCGGGCCTTGGAACAACGGCCGCAAGTACAAGTGGATGAACCTCTTCGCGACGATCTGGGTGGGGATCATCACGATCATCTTCTGCCTCCCGTTCACGCCCCTCGCGGTGCCCTGGAACGACGAATTCACCTGGGAGTCGTTCAACTACGCGCCGCTGATGGTGGGCGTGGTGATCCTCTTCGCCGCGATCACCTGGTTCGCCTCGGCCCGCAAGCACTTCACCGGGCAGGTGCGGGAGATCGAGATCGAGGAAGCGATCGGCCCCGAGCCCGAAGTCGGCCCGTCCCGTCCCTGACCGAAGCGGCGTAACGTTCCGCTCGTGACCGTCGAGGAGCTGAAGAAGGCGGTCGCGGACGGCACGGTCGACACCGTGCTGCTCGCGATCGCCGACATGGAGGGCCGCCTGCAGGGCAAGCGGCTGACCGCGAGCCACTTCCTCGGCGACGTGCTCGAGCACGGGGCGGAGGGGTGCAACTACCTGCTCGCGGTCGACGTCGACATGGAAACGGTCGGCGGCTACGCGATGTCCTCCTGGGACACCGGCTACGGCGACTTCGAGATGGTCCCCGACCTCGAGACGCTGCGGATGGTCCCCTGGCTGCCGGGGACGGCGATGGTGATGGCCGACGTGCAGTGGGGCGACGGCCGCGAAGTCGCCGCCTCGCCGCGGCAGATCCTGCGCCGCCAGCTCGACCGGCTCGCCGAGCGCGGCTGGGAGGCGCTGGCCGCCACCGAGCTCGAGTTCATCGTCTTCCGCGACACCTACGAGGAGGCCTGGAAGAAGGGGTTCCGCGAGCTCGAGCCGGCCAACCTCTACAACATCGACTACTCGCTGCTGGGGACGGCGCGGGTGGAGCCGCTGATCCGCCGCATCCGCAACGAGATGGCCGGGGCGGGGATGGACGTCGAGAACTCGAAGGGCGAGTGCAACCTCGGCCAGCACGAGATCAACTTCCGCTACGAGAGCGCGCTGCGCGCCGCCGACAACCACGTCATCTACAAGAACGGCGCCAAGGAGATCGCCGCGCAGGAGGGGCACGCGATCACCTTCATGGCCAAGTTCAACCAGCGCGAGGGCAACTCGTGCCACATCCACTGTTCGCTGGCAAAAGACGGCAGTAATGCCTTCGCCGCCGACCAGAAGCTGTTCGAGCACTTCGTCGCCGGCCAGCTCGCCTGCCTGAAAGAGCTGACGCTGCTGTACGCGCCGCACGTGAACAGCTACAAGCGCTTCGCCAGGGGCTCGTTCGCGCCGACCGCGATCGCCTGGGGTCGCGACAACCGCACCTGCTCGCTGCGGGTGGTCGGGCACGGCGAGGGGCTGCGGATGGAGAACCGGCTGCCGGGGGCCGACGTCAACCCCTACCTGGCGCTGAGCGCGATGATCGCCGCCGGCCTGCACGGGATCGACCACGAGCTGCCGCTGGAGGAGGCCTTCGAGGGCAACGCGTACGAGTCCGACAAGCCGCGGGTGCCGTCGAACATCTACGCCGCGCGCGACGCCTTCGCGGCGAGCGAGGTCGTGGCCGAGGCCTTCGGCGGCGAGGTCGTCGACCACTACCTGAACCGGGCCGACGTCGAGATCGGGGCCTTCGAGGCGGCCGTCACCGATTGGGAGCGCTATCGGGGCTTCGAGCGGCTATGACCGGCGCGGCAGGCAGCGGAGCCCCGGCGATCGGGATCTGCGCCGCCATCGAGCGGGTCAGCTGGGGCGTCTGGGACGGCTACGAGGTGACGCTGGCGCCGCGCAGCTACGTGCGCTGCGTGCAGCGGGCGGGCGGGATCGCGATCGTGCTGCCGCCCGAGGAGGCGGCGATCGAGGACCCCGACCTCCTGCTCGACCGGGTCGACGCGCTGATGCTGGCCGGTGGCGCCGACATCGACCCGGCCAGCTACGGCGCCGAGCCGCACCCGGAGACGAGGGGGACCTGGCCCGACCGCGACCGCTTCGAGCTGGCGCTGGCGCGGCGGGCGCTGGAGCGCGACATGCCGGTGCTGGGGATCTGCCGCGGGATGCAGCTGCTGAACGTGGCCCTGGGCGGGACGCTGGTCCAGCACCTGCCGGAGGCGACGGGAAGCGAGGCGCACCGGACGGTGGCGGGCACCTTCAGCGAGCACCATGTGCGGCTCGACCCCGACTCGCTCGCCTGCGCGGCGGCGGCGGTCGAGTCCTTCGTCGTCTGGTCCCACCATCACCAGGGGGTCGACCGGCTCGGCGAGGGACTGAAGGTGAGCGGCTGGTCGGCGGAGGACGATCTCCCCGAGGCGATCGAGCTGCCCGGCAAGCACTTCGCCCTCGGCGTCATCTGGCACCCCGAGGAGGACGAGAGCAGCAAGGTGATCGCCGCCCTGGTCGAGGCGGCTAGGAGTTCCGTGGTTCCTTTTGCACGTATATCGGGTGAAAGGAACCACGCAACGGGGGAGCCGGCCCGATGAGCGCGATCGAGGTAATCGAGCCGGCGACGGAGCAGGTGATGGCCGAGGTGCCACGCGCCGGGGTCGAGGAGGTCGACGCCGCGGTGGCGCGGGCGAAGGCGGCGTTCCCGGGCTGGCGGGCGGTGGCGCCGGCGGACCGGGCGAAGCTGCTGCGCGACCTCGCCGGGGGGATCGAGGCGCGGCGCGAGGACCTGGCGCGGCTGGAGGCGCGCAACGCCGGCAAGCCGATCGCCGACGCGCGCGGCGAGATCGGGATGGTGGTCGAGACCTACCGCTACTACGCCGGCGCCCCGGAGCGGCTGCTCGGGCAGACGATCCCGGTCGCCGGCGGCGTCGACATGACCTTCCGCGAGCCGCTCGGGGTCGTCGGCCTGATCGTCCCCTGGAACTTCCCGCTGACGATCGCCTCCTGGAAGGTGGCGCCGGCGCTCGCCGCCGGCAACACGATCGTCCTCAAGCCGGCGGAGCTGACGCCGCTGACCGCGCTGGAGCTGGAGAAGATCGCGCTCGCGGCGGGCCTGCCGGAGGGGGTGCTGAACGTGGTCGCCGGTCCGGGGAGCGTCTGCGGGCGGCGGCTGGTCGAGCACCCCGACGTCGCCAAGATCGCCTTCACCGGCTCGACCGAGGTCGGCCGCGGGATCGCCGCCGGCGCGGCGCCGACGATCAAGCGGGTGACGCTGGAGCTGGGCGGCAAGTCCGCCAACGTCGTCTTCGCCGACGCCGACCTCGCAGCGGCAGCCGCCGCGGCGCCGCCGGCGGTCTTCGGCAACGCCGGCCAGGACTGCTGCGCCCGCTCGCGGATCCTGGTCGAGCGCTCCGCCCTCGACGACTTCCTCGCGGCGCTGCAGCCGGCGGTGGAGGGGATCGAGGTCGGCGACCCGCTGGCGGAGTCGACGCAGATGGGGCCGCTGATCTCCGCCGGCCAGCGCGAGACCGTCGCCGGCTACGTGCCTGCGGACGCCCCGGTGGCGATCCGCGGCAGCGCTCCCGCCGGCCCCGGCTACTGGTTCCCGCCGACCGTCCTCTCACCGGTCGCCAACGACGACCGCGCCGCCGCCGAGGAGATCTTCGGCCCGGTCGCCTGCGTCATCCCCTTCGCCGGCGAGGAGGAGGCGGTGCGCCTCGCCAACGAGACGATCTACGGGCTCTCGGGCTCGATCTGGACCGGCGACGGGGCGCGGGCGCTGCGGGTCGCGCGGGCGCTCGAGACCGGGGTGATCTCGATCAACTCGAACACCTCGGTGCGCGTCTCCACCCCCTTCGGCGGCTTCAAGCAGTCGGGCGTCGGCCGCGAGCTCGGCCCCGACGCGCTCGAGCACTACACCGACGTCAAGAACGTCTTCTACGCGACCGAGGAGGGCTGAAGCGATGGCCGGACGACTGGAGGGCAAGGTCTGCGTCATCACCGGCACCGCGAGCGGGATCGGCGCCGAGTCGGCGCGGCTGTTCGCGGCGGAGGGGGCGAAGGTGGTGGGGATCGACCTCGACGCCGAGCAGGCGGTCGGGGCGCTGACGATCGCCGCCGACGTCGCCGACGAGGAGCAGGTGCGCGCGGCCCTCGCCACGGCGCGCGAGCAGTTCGGCCGCATCGACGTGCTGATGAACAACGCCGGGATCAACCCGACCGACGACGGCTCGGTCCTCGAGACCGACCTCGAGACCTGGCAGCGGGTCCAGGACGTCAACCTGCGCAGCGTCTTCCTCTGCTGCAAGCACGGGATCCCGCACCTGCTCGAGGCCGGGGGCGGCTCGGTCGTCAACGTCGCCTCCTTCGTCGCGAAGATGGGCGCCGCCGTCTCGCAGATCTCCTACACCGCCTCCAAGGGCGGCGTCCTCGCGCTCTCCCGCGAGCTCGGGGTCGAGTTCGCCGACCGCGGCGTCCGCGTCAACGCCCTCTGCCCCGGCCCGGTCAACACCCCCCTGCTGAAAGAGCTCTTCGCCAAGGACCCCGAGCGCGCCGCGAAGCGCCTCGTCCACATCCCCATGGGCCGCTTCGGCGAGCCCGAGGAGATCGCCAAGGCCGCCCTCTTCCTCGCCGGCGACGACTCCAGCTTCGTCACCGCCAGCACCTTCCTGGTCGACGGGGGCCTGTCGGCCGCGTACCTGACGCCTATCCAGGTCGATTGAGGTACTGCTTTCAGTGTGCGCTGATCCGCGCGCCTCCCGATCGTCACTCCACTTTTGCGGCCAGTCCTTATACACAGCAGAGTCCTTTGACCACAGTCTTGACGGGCCGGGAAATTGAAGCTATTCCTACTGTGACAGCAGAATGACTGCTGCGAGGAAAGGAGACTCATGTTTCGAAGACTCAAAACTCTCAGCCTTGCGTAGGCCGTGGTCTGCTCGATGAGCGCCATCGTCGCATCGGCTGCGCAGGCCACGTCGGGAGTTCACAGCCGGCAGTCATCCCGGCGATAGTCACCACCACCGACGCCTGGCCAAATCACCATGGCCAGTGGAAGCGGATCCTCGAGTTTTGCCGATTAGCAGGAACTTTGAGCCGAGCGAGGCAAGAAGATTCAATCGAAGGGGATGTCGCCTCTCTCATCGGGGATTGAAGGTGGGTGGCTCTAAGCCCTTTTGTGCCCTGGGAGACGCGTAGGCTTCGTCACCCGCAGAGAGCAGCCTGTATGCCTCTCTTTTCAAGTGTTGGCACAAAAGGTCTTGACTATGCAAGGGACTGCGCTTAATCCTTTATGCGGATCGGTGAGAGGGGCTCACCGACAAAATGAAAGGAACAAGCAAATCCTATGACTCGCAAACTCAAGGTCTTTGGACTTGTGCTGGTTGCGATCTGCTCAATGAGCGCCATGATCGCATCGGCGGCGCAGGCCGTCCCGCAGTTCACAGCCGGCACCTACCCGGCCACAGTCACCGGCAGTGGCGGCGAAAAAGCGGGGGAGAAATTCACCCTCGGCGCGGCCGATGACAATGTTTCGGTTGAATGCAATACCAGCGAATACCACGGGGTCCTGGCCGAAGCCTCGTCCACACTGGAAGTCACGCCGCACTACACAAACTGCAAAGCGTTTGGCTTCCTCAATGCGACCGTCACCGTGGAAGGCTGCAAGTACGTCTTCCATGCGACAGAAAAATCAGGCACCAGCTACAAAGCCCATGTTGACGTTGTGTGTCCTGCAGGTAAATCGATCAAAATCTCGGCTGGAACCTGCACCACGGAAGTCAAAGGCCAGACCGGTCTCACAACCGCGAAAGGCACCAACAGCGGCACTAACGTTCTAGTTAAGCCCGAAGTTAGCGGCGTTGCCTACACCGTCACCGCTGACGGCTTCGGCTGCCCCCTGACAGGGACCGGCAACAAGACCGGTGCGACCTACACCAGCTCCGGCGAAATCACCACGACTAGTGGAAGCGGCCTCTCGATTTCTGGCGAATAGCCTTTATCAGTAGCCGCAAGCATTAAAAGGCGAAAGGGCCGAGAGCGATCTCGGCCCTTTTTCTGCAGTGCTGGGGGTGGCCCCCGGGTGACTACTTATCCAAATTGGGTTGACGAGTTGGCCACTCCCCTCTATACCTGGCTCTCTTCTGGGAAGAAACGACTGCAGGGGGGCGGAGATGCGGCTAGAGGGAAAGCCGAGACCAAGGAGCACGGCTCTACTGATCAAGGTAGTTTGGGTGGTAGCGGTGTGCTGTGCGCTTGTTGCACCGGCGGCGATGGCAGATACCTTTATCGGAGAGCAAGGATCTGGAGCCGGTGACACTGAAGGTCCGCGCGGGTTGGCTCTGGATAACAGCGAAGAGCGACTGTACGTTGCGGACACCGGAAATAACCGCGTCGCCGTCTTCGACGTCTCCGCCGAAGACTTCCTGCTTGCCTTTGGTTGGGGTGTAGCGGATGGCATTAGCGATGAACTGCAAACCTGCACTACGACGTGCTTTGCCGGTATCAAAGGCGCAGGAGCTGGTCAGTTCAAAGAAGTGACGGCTGTAGCCGTTGACCCAACCTCTCATGATGTCTATGCGGTTGATCTGGCTAATAGCCGGGTTGAGAAGTTCACTTCTACCGGAGGGTTCCTTTGGTCCATTGGCAAATCGGGCACTGGAACAGGGGAATTCAGTCTAGGAAATGGATCTGGGGGGATATTGGTAGCCGTCGGGCCCGCTGGAGTCCTTTACGTAGCAGACCAGCTAGGGGAACCACCCAACCGCAAAACGCGGGTACAAACCTTTGACTCCTCCGGAACCTTTCTAGACGAGCTGGTCCTTGAAGTATCTGGCGGAGCGGGGAATACCACCAGCCTTGCAGTCGACTCAACTGGAGACTTATACGTCGGAACCTCTGGTCCTACCGGTGCCGTGCGGAAGTACGATCCCAGTGGCAACTTACTGGGAACGATTGCCCCCTCGTTCAATATCAGCGCATTGGCGACCGGCGAAGATGACCATCTCTTCGTTGCTGAAAACACTGGAGGAAAGAGTAAGATTCTCGAATTTCTCCCCAGCTTGGCGCAAGTAAGAACGTTTTACGGAACTCTCGAAAAGAGGGTGCTCGGCCTCGCTGTTGGCTCGAGCGGTGTTTATGCCTCCGAAGACCAAGGGAGGATGAAATTCATTCCATTTCCTCTGCCGGGGCCGGTTGTTTACACGAGCCCGACGGCTACCTTCGCCACCTCCGTTCGCAGCGCCAAAGCCCTTCTCCATGCTGAAGTGAATCCGGAGGGATCTGCGACCACGTATCACTTTGAATATGTAGATCAGAAACACTTTGAAGAATCCGGCTTCGGGAGTTCGGCGACGGGAAAAACTACTGAGAGTGGATCGGTCGGAGCTGACTTTGAGCTTCATCCTGCAACAGCGGAAATAATCGGTCTCGACCCCGAGACGATTTATCACTTTCGAGCCGTCGCGACTAACTCCACGGGTACGACCGTTGGTCCCGAAGCCACCTTTAAAACGAAACCCCCTGTCAGCTTTGGTGCCGTCTGGTCTAGTGACGTTGGCGCCAGCGGTGCAACGATCCATGCGGAAGCCACTTCTCAGGAAGTTCCCGCGACTGCTTACTTCGAGTATGTTAACGACCTAGACTACGAAGCCAGCGGTTTCACCAATGCAACCCGCGTGCCTTCAACGCCGTTCGATCTGGTCGCCGATCAAGAGGAAGAGGTCGCGGCGCCACTCAGCGGATTGCAGGAAGGCACTACTTATCACTATCGATTGGTCGCCGAAAGTAATTGCAGGCCTTCCGAACCGGACTTCGTCTGTGTCGGCGTCAGTTCCGAGGGTAGTTTCATCGCGCAAGTCGACAACGAGCCCGAAGCGTGCTCTAACGACGCCTTCCGAACCGGACCAGCGGCTCAATTGCTCGACTGCCGTGCCTACGAGATGGTTTCGCCTATCGATAAAAATGGTGTCAACGTCGAAGTCGTGTTCAACGTTCTCGGCTATCGCGCGGAGCTGAATCAAACGGCGGTCAACGGAGAGTCGATCACCTACTCTGCCTACCGGGCTTTCGCCGATCCGGAAAGCGCACCATATAGCTCCCAATACTTCGCCCGGCGCACCTCTAGCGGCTGGCAGAGCGAATCGATCTCGCCGCCGCGGGGCCACTCTTTCTACTCTGTTGCTGGCCTGGACTACCAATTCAAGGGTTTCAGCTCCGACCTCTGCAGCGGCTGGCCGCTGCAGGACAGCGACATCCTGTTGGCGCCGGAAGCTGTCGAGGGATACCCGAATCTGTATCAGCGAGATAACTGCGAGCCGGGCGAGGGTGAATACAAGGCTTTGACTACGGTAAAACCTCCGGAAACTGCTCCTTCACTGTTCATTCCAGAACTACAGGGATTCTCCTTGGATGAGACCAAGGTGTTCTTTGCTGCGCCGGACGCTCTCACCCTTAACGCTCGAAAAGGCACCACCCAGCTATATGAAGCAAGCGGCGGGAAACTAGCACTCGTGTGCATTCTGCCCAAAGGCACCGTTCCCGCCAACGGCTGCCTAGCGGGCGGTCCATCTTCGGCCGGTGCTCAGAGGAACGCCAATCTAGACCACGCCATCTCCGATGACGGAACGCACGTGTTCTGGACTGCTCTCAACCCTCCGTCGTCTGCTGGCGAGGACCCCATCCCTGGCCCCGGGAAACTCTACGTGAGGATTGGTGGCACCGAAACGTTGCTGATCTCCGAAGAAAACGCTGAATTCCAAACCGCTGCCGCAGATGGATCTAAAGCTATATACACGGTGGATGACGATCTTTATGAATTCAACGTCGAGACGAAAACGCAAAGTCTTATCGCTACTGGTGTTGAGGGTGTTGCGGGAGCGAGCGATGATGCTTCTCGGATTTATTTCGCATCGACCAAAGCACTTGCGCCGGGAGCAGAAGAAGGCGAGCCCAATCTCTATCTCTCCGAAGAAGGAACCGAGAGACTTGTCGCGGTTCTTACCTCAGAAGACGTTGAAGGAGGAATTTCGCCCGTTTCCGAGAGGCCGTCGAGGCGGATCTCCAGAGTCACCCCAGACGGAAGCCGCATTGTCTTCATGTCGACCGCAAGCGCCACGGGGTATGACAACACCGATGCCAACAGTGGAAAAACTGACGCCGAGGTCTTCCTCTACGACGCCACCGCCGAAGAAGGCGAAGGGGAGCTGCGCTGCGTCTCCTGCAACCCGAGCGGGGCGCGGCCTGATGGTCGGGAACTAACCCTTAAAGGGAGTAGTGGGCTTTGGGCAGCCGCTTGGATCCCCACCTGGACCACCCAGCTCTACGCCTCCCGCGTCATCTCCGACGACGGCTCCCGCGTCTTCTTCAACTCCTTTGACTCCCTGGTCG
>Ga0247774_1000156_pt1 | contig 31613 bp, 28 predicted proteins | sample UWRJL001104B6_FD_179933 | JGI IMG/M metagenome (GOLD analysis project Ga0247774, IMG submission 179933) | Plant litter microbial communities from Arlington Agricultural Research Station in Wisconsin, United States - UWRJ-L001-104B-6 | ecosystem: Environmental > Terrestrial > Plant litter >...
CCCTAGCATCTAAGGCGACCGGCTTCCCGATCGCGAAGATGGCGGCGAAACTGGCGGTCGGCTACGCGCTGGAGGAGATCCCCAACGACATCACCCGCGCCACGCCCGCCTCCTTCGAGCCGACGATCGACTACGTCGTCACCAAGATCCCGCGCTTCGCCTTCGAGAAGTTCCCCGGCTCCGAGGGCCGCCTCTCGACCTACATGCAGAGCGTGGGGGAGGCGATGGCGATCGGCCGCACCTTCCGCGAGTCCTTCGCCAAGGCGATGCGCTCGCGCGAGCTCGACTCGCCTGCCGAGATCCCGGAGTCCGACGAGGAGCTGCTGGCGGCGATCGCGGTGCCCTGTGCCGAGCGCTTCGACCAGATCCTCGCCGCCTTCGAGCGCGGCCTCGAGGTCGAGGCGGTGCACGCGGCCTGCAAGGTCGACCGCTGGTTCCTGCGCGAGCTGCAGGCGCTCGCCACCGAGGGCGACGGCACCGACGGCCTCATCCGCACCTACAAGGCGGTCGACACCTGCGCCGCCGAGTTCGAGGCGGCGACGCCGTACTACTACTCCGGCCACGAGCGCCCGCGCCATGACGGCATGCCCCCCGCGAACGAGATCCGCCGCGGCGAGAAGGACTCCGTCGTCATCCTCGGCGCCGGCCCGAACCGGATCGGACAGGGGATCGAGTTCGACTACTGCTGCGTCCACGCCGCGATGACCGCCCGCGAGCTCGGCCGCGACGCGGTGATGGTCAACTGCAACCCGGAGACGGTCTCGACCGACTACGACACCTCGAACCGGCTCTACTTCGAGCCGCTGACCGCCGAGGACGTGCTCGCGGTCTGCGAGCAGGAGCGGCCCGAGGGCGTGATCGTCCAGTTCGGCGGCCAGACGCCGCTGAAGCTCGCCCGCACCCTGGAAGAGGCGGGGGTGCCGCTGCTGGGGACGCCGGTCGACGCGATCGACCTCGCCGAGGACCGCGGCCGCTTCGGCGAGCTGCTGAGCCGGCTCGGGGTCGAAGCGCCGCCCTACGGCACCGCCTACTCGGCCGAGGAGGCGATCGCGGTCGCCGAACGGGTCGGCTTCCCCCTGCTGGTCCGCCCCTCCTACGTGCTCGGCGGCCGGGCGATGGAGATCTGTTACTCGACCGAGGACCTCGAGACTTACCTGAAGGCGAACGTCAAGGCCGACCAGGAGCACCCGCTGCTGCTCGACCGCTTCCTCGAGAACGCGATCGAGGTCGACGTCGACGCGCTCGCCGACGGCGAGGCGGTCTGGGTCGCCGGGATCATGCAGCACGTCGAGGAGGCCGGGGTCCACTCGGGCGACTCGGCCTGCGTGATCCCGCCGCTCAGCCTCGGCGAGGAGATGCTGGAGAGGATCCGCGCCACCAGCGAGCGGATCGCGCTCGGGCTCGGCGTCATCGGCCTGATCAACATCCAGTACGGGGTCGCCGGCGGCAACCTCTACGTGATCGAGGCCAACCCGCGCGCCTCCCGCACCGTCCCCTTCGTCTCCAAGGCGATCGGGGTGCCGCTGGCCAAGCTCGCCTGCCGGCTGATGCTGGGGGAGAAGCTGGCCGGCCAGGAGCTGCCCGAGGGGCCGCTCGAGCACGTCAGCGTCAAGGAGGCGGTCCTGCCCTTCGCCCGCTTCGCCGGCGCCGACTCGGTCCTGGGGCCGGAGATGAAGAGCACCGGCGAGGTGATGGGAATCGCCGCCGACTTCCCGACCGCCTTCGGCAAGGCCCAGGCCGCGGCGGGGGTGAGGCTGCCTGAATCCGGCTCGGTCTTCATCACCGTCACCGACACCGACAAGCCCGCCGCGACCCAGCTCGCGACCCGCTTCCACGACCTCGGCTTCGAGGTGATCGCCACCGGCGGCACCGCGCAGGCGATCGAGCGGATGGGGGTGCCGGTGACCCGGATCAACAAGCTGCAGGAAGGCTCGCCGCACGTCCTCGACCTGATCCGCAAGCGCGAATGCGACCTCGTGATCAACACCCCGACCGGGTCCGGCGCCCGCGCCGACGGCTACGAGATCCGCACCGCGGCGGTCCGCCACGGGATCCCCTGCGTGACGACGATGACCGGCGCCACCGCCGCCGCCCGCGCGATCGCCGCCGGCAAGCAGGGCGACGCCGAGGTGCACTCGCTGCAGGAGATCCACGACGGCGCCGTGCGAGCCGCGCAGCCGCGATGACCGCGCCCTTCGGCCGCCGTCTCTGCGAGGTCGCGGGGAACGAGGTCTCCGGCGGCTACCGGATCTTCTCCCTGCTGGACCGCGAGGGGCCGCCGCCCGAGCCGGGCCAGTTCTACATGCTCGCCGGCGAGCGCGGCTGGGGGGAGGGGGGCGGCCGCCCGTTCCTGCCGCGGGCGATCTCGGTCGCCGAGACGGCGCCGGCCAAGGACGGCGTCCGGCTCGACTTCCTGGTCGAGGGAGTGGGCCCCGGCACCGACCGGCTCTGCGAGCTGGAGCCGGGCGAGCGGGCCTGGGTCACCGGTCCGCTGGGCAACTCCTTCTCGACCCCGCAGCAGGTGAACCCCGACGCCGCGGGGGCGATCCTCGCCGGCGGCGGGATCGGCATCGCCCCGCTGGCGATCTGGCGCCGCCACCTGGTCGAACGCGGCATCCCCCTGCGGGTGCTGCTCGGCTTTCGCAACGAACAGCACTCCGGCGGCCTCGACGAGCTGTTTTGCTCGGGAGGAGCGCTTTGCCCTGATGTGCGGCTGGCGACTGAGGACGGTCACGTCGGCCACCGGGGCTACGTCACCGACCTCCTGGCGACGATGCTCGCCGGCGACGACGCCACCTCCGCCGTCGTCTACTCGTGCGGGCCCCCGGCGATGCTGGAGGCGGTCGCCTCCCTCTGCAACTCACACGGAGTCCCCTATCAGCTCGCCGAGGAGAGCCCAATGGCCTGCGGCTTCGGAGCCTGTTTCGGCTGCGCAGTCCCGAAGCCCAACGGCGACGGCTACATCCGCCTCTGCGTCGACGGCCCGGTTACTTCCGCGGGTGGCACGGTAGGGGGGACCATGTCTGAGGAAGCTTTAGCTACCGGAAGACATGGTGGGTCCCCTGCCGTGACAGGACCCGCGGACCACCAGCCCCGGTCCCTCGATTTTTGTGGCATCGACCTGGCCCACCCGGTCATCAACGCCTCCGGCACCTATGACGCGATCGCTGCGCGGAAGGTGTTCGGCGACGAGCTGCTAGAGGAGTTCCCGTTTGCGGCGTTCGTGTCGAAGACGATCACGCCCGAGCCACGGGCCGGGAACGAGCCTCAGCGGATTTGGGAGACGCCGGCGGGGATGATCAACTCGATCGGGTTGCCGAACAAGGGGCTCGAGGGGTTCCTGGCGGAGGACCTGCCGCAGCTGGCGGAGCTGCCGGTTCCTTTGATCGTCTCGGTGATGGCGACGAACCGCGAGGACTTTTCGAGGCTCGTCCGGGAGGTCGGCGAGCGGGACGAGGTCGCGGCGATCGAGCTCAACGTCTCCTGTCCCAACGTCCACTCCGGCCTGATCGTCGGCGAGCAGCCGGCGGAGACCGAGGCGCTGCTGGAAGCGCTGCGGCCGCTGACCCCGAAGCCGCTGATCGTGAAGCTGACTCCCAATGTGGCGAACCCGGAGGCCGTCGCCCTGGCCGCGGAGGAGGGAGGGGCCGATGCCGTCTCGCTGATCAACACGCTGAAGGCGAGCGCGATCGACCCCGCCACCGGCGCGCCGGCGCTGGCCGCGGGTCACGGCGGCCTCTCGGGGCCGGCGGTGCGCCCGATCGCCCTCCAGCAGCTGCGGGCCGTTCGCGCCGCGACCGAGCTGCCTCTGATCGGTATGGGCGGGATCTCCAGCGGCGCCGACGCGGCCGAGTTCATCGCCGCCGGAGCCGCCCTGGTGGCGGTCGGAACGGAGAGTTTCCGAGACCCTCGGGCGGGTTCACGGATTGCAAAGGAGCTGGAAACCGGCGTGTCAGGGCCGCCGCCACGCGTGGGAGCGTTCGACCTCGAGTAGAGGTTGAGATGAATTTTGGGACTTTTGGCCTCGGGCGGGTTGCACGCCCCCGAGCCGCGGCTATACTCGCCGCCCACATGACGGCCCCCTCAGTCAAATCCTCGCTCGCGGCTCCCGAACGGTCCCTCGATCAGAGGATGGAGGCCCTCAAGCGCGCCAACGACATCCGCACCGCCCGCGCGAAGCTGAAGAAGGACCTGAAGGCGAACCGGGCGAACATTCAGACGATCCTGCTCGACCCGCCCGAGTACGTCCTCACCGCGAAGGTCTTCGACATGCTCCTCGCCGTCCCCAAGTACGGCCGGGTGAAGGCCAACCGGATCCTCAACCAGTGCCGGATCTCGCCGTCGAAGACGATCGGCGGCCTCTCCGAGCGCCAGCGCGCCGAGCTGATCAGCCAGCTCCGCCGTTAGCCGACCGGTGCGGCAGTAATCATCCGCGGCCGCATGGCCGGCAAAGTCTTCGTCATCACCGGTCCCTCGGGGGTCGGCAAGGGCACGCTGATCAAGGAGCTGCTGGGGAGGGCCCCCAACCTCGAGCTCTCGATCTCGGCCACCACCCGCTCGCCGCGCGAGGGGGAGGTCGACGGGCGCGACTACCACTTCCTCACCCCCGCGGAGTTCGAGCAGCGGGTCGAGGCCAAGGACTTCCTCGAGTTCGCCACCTACAGCGGCAACCGCTACGGCACCCTGCGCAGCGAGGTCGAACGGCGACTCGAGGCGGGGCACTCGGTCGTGCTCGAGATCGAGGTCCAGGGCGCCCAGCAGGTCCGCGCCGCGAAACCGGACTCGGTCCAGATCTTCATCGCCCCGCCCGACCCGGCCGTGCTGCGCGAGCGGCTTGCCGGCCGCGGCACCGATTCGGCCGCGGCGATCGACGAGCGGCTGAAAGTCGCCGAGCAGGAGCTGGCCGCGCAGGGGGACTTCGACTACTGCGTCGTCAACGACGAGGTCGGCCGCGCCGCCGCCGAGCTGGTGGCCATCGTCAGGCGTGAGCTAGACTCGACCGTCGAATGATCAAACCACGCGTAGACAAGCTTCTGGAGCACGCCGATTCCCATTACGCCGCGGTAGTCGTCGCGGCGAAGCGCGCTCGCCAAATCAACAGTTACTTCCACAACCTCGGAGAGGGCGGTTTCGGGGAGTACCCGCCGCCGATGGTCGAGACCAACGCCGAGAGGAACTACCTCTCGATGTCGCTCGAAGAGCTCGCCGAGGGCAAACTGAAATACGAGTACCGCACCTAGCGCCGGGTCGCCGTTCGCTGCGGCCAGGCGCTTTCATTAGCGCCTATGGCCCGACTTCTTCTTGGTGTAAGCGGCGGCATCGCCGCCTACAAGGCCCTCGAGCTGGCCCGCTTGGCGACGCTCGCGGGCCACGGCGTCCGCGTGCTGATGACCGAGACGGCGACCAGCTTCGTCGGTGCCGCCTCCTTCGAGGGGATCGTCGGCGCGCCCGTCCTCATCTCCGAGTTCGAGCGCGACCCGATGCGCGGCGCCTTCCCCGGCGAAGGGCAGGCTTCGCACGATCCGATCGGGCATCTTGAGCTCGCCGGCCGCTGCGACGCCTACCTGATCGCCCCGGCCTCGGCCAACACGATCGCGAAGCTGGCGGCGGGCGCGGCCGACTCGATGCTGACCACCTCGTTCCTCGCCTGCACGGCGCCGCGGCTGGTGGCGCCGGCGATGAACGACCGCATGTACGCGGACGCCGCCACCCAGGCGAACCTGGAGACGCTGCGGCGGCGGGGCGTCGAGGTGATCGAGCCGGAGGAGGGCAAGCTCGCCTCCCGCGGCGAGTTCGGCCGCGGCCGCCTGCCCGACCCCGAGCAGCTGCTGGCGCGGGTGGAGGCGGCGCTGCCGGCGGGCAATCGCCCCTGGGACGGCCTCCGGGTCCTCGTCACCGCCGGCGGCACGCGCGAGCCGATCGACCCGGTCCGCTTCATCGGCAACCGCTCCAGCGGCCGCATGGGCATCGCCCTGGCAGGCGCCGCGGCCAAGCGCGGAGCCGAGGTGACGCTGATCGCCGCCAACGTCTCCCTGCCGGCGCCAGCAGGGGTGCGCCGGGTCGACGTCGAGACCGCCGCCCAGCTCTCCGCCGCCGCCGCGGCGGAGTTCGCCGCCACCCAGGTGCTGCTGATGGCCGCCGCCCCGGCCGACTTCCGCGCCGCCGAGCCCGCCGCGGGGAAGCTGCGGCGCAGCGGCTCCCTGGAGCTCTCGCTGGAGCCGACCGAGGACATCCTCGCCGCCCTCGCCGCGGCGAGGGGGAAGGGGCAGACGATCGTCGGCTTCGCGGCGGAGCACGGGGGGGAGGCGGTGGAGCGCGCCCGCGGCAAGCTGCGCCGCAAGGGAGCCGACCTGATCGTCCTCAACGACGTCTCCGACCCGGAGATCGGCTTCGAGAGCGAGCGCAACGCGGTGACGCTGATCGCCGCCGAGTCCGAGACCGAGGTGCCGATCGACTCCAAGGACGCCGTCGCCGAGTCGATCCTGGACGAAGTCGACCGCTTGCGGGCAAAAGCCGGTCAGCCGGCGAGCTGAGCGGGCTATACTGGCTGCAAGCTTTTCTGTCCCCTATGCGTGTCGAGAAGTGGGCCTGGCCCACTTTTTTTACGCCTCCACCCCCAATATCCCCAGGCATGACCGACCCCACCGAGCAAGACCTTCAGCAGCAGCTGTCCGAGCTGGACGGCGAGATTGAGCTGGTCGCCCTCGAGAAACCGAGGAACGACTCGCTGCGCCTTTTCATCGACCACCCCGGGGGGGTTGACCTCGCTCTTTGCGAAAGAGTCACCAAGCACCTGAAGCACCTGCTGGTCGATTATTCGCTCGAGGTGTCTTCGCCCGGTCCGAAGTACCGAGACCGCCGCCCCGCCACCAGTTCCGAAAGCAAGGAGTCGCTGCAGTGACCAAAGAGATCGTCGACGCCGTCAAAGCGCTCGAGCAGGAGAAGGGAATCTCAGCCGACAAGCTGATGGACGCCCTCGAGGACGCCCTCCTCTCGGCCTACAAGAAGACCCCGGGAGCCGCGAAATACGCGCGCGTCGACCTCGACCACGAGACCGGCGACTTCCGCGTCTTCGAGCTGATCCTGCCGCCCGAGCTGGAGGAGAAGCTGCTGGCCGAGGCGGCCGAACAGCAGGAGGAGCCGGAGATCGACCCCGAGACGGGGGAGATGAAAGAGCCGGAGGAGCCCGAGCTCGACCCGGAGATGATCGCCCCCTACGAGGACCAGATCACGACCCGCGACGTCACCCCCGACGACTTCGGCCGGATCGCCGCCCAGACCGCGAAGCAGGTGGTCCTGCAGCGGATCCGCGAGGCCGAGCGGCAGATGATGTACGACGAGTACCAGGACCGGGTCGGCGAGCTGATCACCGGGATCATCCAGCAGTCCGACAAGCGCTACACGCTGGTCCAGCTGCGCGAGCGGGTCGAGGCGCTGCTGCCGAAATCGGAGCAGGTCTACAACGAGCGCTACGACCACGGGATGCGGATCAAGGCCGTGATCACCGACGTCTCCGACTCGACCAAAGGGCCGGCGATCGTCGTCTCCCGCCGCAGCCCGGAGCTGATCAAAAGCCTGTTCGAGCTCGAGGTGCCGGAGATCGCCGACAAGCTGGTCGAGATCGTCGGCGTCGCCCGCGAGCCCGGCTACCGCTCGAAGATCGCCGTCGTCTCCCACGCCGACGGGGTCGATCCGGTCGGCGCCTGCGTCGGCCCCCGCGGCTCCCGGGTGCGGATGGTCGTCTCCGAGCTGCGCGGCGAGAAGATCGACATCATCCCCCACAACGACGAGCCGGCCCGGTTCGTCGCCAAAGCGCTCTCGCCGGCGCGCGTGCGCGAGGTCATCGTCGACGACGAGGAGCGCCAGGCGACGGTGATCGTGCCCGACGACCAGCTCTCGCTGGCGATCGGCCGCGACGGCCAGAACGCCCGCCTCGCCGCCCGCCTCACCGGCTGGCGCGTCGACATCAAGTCCGAGACCGAGTTCGCCTCCGAAGAACACGAGGTCGAGGTCGAGGGCGAGGAACAGTTCGACGGTCGCTGCATGGCGGTTCTCTCCAACGGGCGCCGCTGCCCGAACGCGGCGATCCCCGGCTCGACCTACTGCGGCCTGCCCCAGCACCAGGCGCTCTCGCGCTTCGAGACCAGCCAGGTGGCGGTGCTGTCCGACGTCTCCGAGGCCGAGGTCGCGATCCTCGCCGACCCCGACGCCGACGAAGGCCAGGTCGAAGAGGTCGTGGCGCGGGCGCTGGAGAACTTCAGCGAGGAGGAAGCCGTCGAGCCGGAGGAGACGGCCGACGAGGTCGCCACCGAGGAGGCGATCGAAGAAGACATCGAGCAGGAGGCGCGCGAAGCCGAGGAGGTCGAGGGCGAGACGCTCGACGACGACCCAGAAGCGGCCGAGGACGCTCCTGCCGAGGAAACCGAGCAGGTACCCGAGGAGGCGGAGCAGGCTTAGTGGCCAAGAAACGGGTTCACGAGATCGCCAAAGCGCAAGGCGTCAGTTCGAAAGAGCTGCTGGCTGCCCTGAAAGCAGCCGGGGTCGAGGCGAAGGCAGCCGCCTCGAGCGTCGAGGAGGACGATGCGCTGAAAGCGATCGCGGCGGCGAAGGGCAACGGCGGCGGCGCGGCGAAAAAAGCGGCGGCCGCCAAACCTGCGCCGAAAGCCGAGAAACCCGCCTCGCCCGCCCAGGCCCCCCCGCAGCAGCAGGCGAAGCCCGCCGCCGCAAAAGGCCCGCAGACCTCGACCAAGCCCGTTCGCCCCGCCGGCTCCCAGCAGGGCACCGGCGGTGGGGGCGGTGGCGCCGCCTCGAAAAAACGGCGCGTGGTGATCGACTCGCAGGCCTCCCGCCGCGAGGCGGGTGGCGCGCCGCCGCCGCAGCGCCCACCCCGCCGCCGCGGCGGTCGCCGCCGCCGGCCCCTGCTCGAGGAGCCACCGACGAAACCGGAGGCACCGGCCGAGCTCGAGGCGACGAAGGTCAACTCCGGCGCGACCGTGCGCGAGGTCGCCGAGTCGCTCGGCCTCGCGCCGGCCGAGGTGATCAAAAAACTGATGATGATGGGCGAGATGGCGACGCTGACGCAGACCCTCACCGACGATTCGGTGAAGGCGATCGCCGACGAGTACGACCGCAAGGTCGAGATCGTCCACGCCGCCGACGAGGAGCCCGAGGAGCCGCAGTTCTCCGACGCCGACGAGGACCTGGTCGACCGGCCGCCGGTGGTGACGATCATGGGCCACGTCGACCACGGCAAGACCTCGCTGCTGGACGCGATCCGCGAGACCGAGGTCGCCGCCGGTGAGGCCGGTGGCATCACCCAGCACATCGGCGCCTACCAGGTCCACCACGACGGGAAGACGATCACCTTCCTCGACACGCCCGGCCACGCCGCCTTCACCGCGATGCGCGCCCGCGGCGCCAAGGTGACCGACGTCGTCGTCGTCGTCGTCGCCGCCGACGACGGGGTGATGCCGCAGACCAAAGAGGCGATCGACCACGCCCGTGCCGCCGACGTGCCGATGCTGATCGCCGTCAACAAGATCGACAAAGAGGGCGCGAACCCCGAGAAAGTCAAGGGCGAGCTTTCCTCCGAGGGCCTCACCCCCGAGGACTGGGGCGGCGACACCGTCTTCTGCGAGGTCTCGGCGAAGACCCACGAGGGTCTCGGCAACCTGCTCGACATGATCCTGCTCGTCACCGAGCTGGAGGAGCTGGCGGCGAACCCGAACGCGCCGGCCTCCGGCCACGTGATCGAGTCCCAGCTCGACCCCGGCCGCGGTCCGGTCGTCACCGTCCTGGTCGAGCGCGGCACGCTCTGCGTCGGCGATTCGCTGGTCGCCGGGCCGCAGTGGGGGCGGGTGCGGGCGATGCAGGACTTCACCGGCAAGGCGGTCTCCGAAGCGGTGCCGGGAATGCCGGTCGAGGTGCTCGGCTTCGACGGCGTCGCCGACGCCGGCGAGTTCGTGCAGACGGTCGAGAACGACCGCCAGGCCCGCCAGCTCGCCCAGGAGCGCGCCCACCGGCTCAAAACCGAGGCGCTGGCCCGCCGCCAGGGCCGCAAGGTCAGCCTCGACGAGGTCTTCGCCCGCGCCCAGGAGGGCGAAATCAAGGAGCTCAACATCGTCCTCAAGGCCGACGTCGCCGGCTCGCTGGAGGCGCTCCAGGACGAGCTCGCGAAAGTGCCGCAGGAACGGGTGGCGATCAACATCATCCACTCGCAGACCGGCGGCATCAACGAGTCCGACGTGATGCTGGCCTCGGCCTCCGACGCGATCATCATCGGCTTCAACGTGCGTCCTCTGCTCGATGCCAAACGCGCCGCCGCGCGCGAGGGCGTCGACGTCCGCACCTACTCCGTGATCTACAAAATCACCGAAGACCTGCGCAACGCGATGGAGGGACTGCTCGACGCGGTCGAGGTCGAGGAGACGATCGGCGAGGCGCTGGTCAAACAGACCTTCAAAGCCTCCAAGGTCGGCCGCATCGCCGGCTGCATCGTCGCCGAGGGCAAGGCCGTTCGCACCGCCAGCGTCCGCCTGATCCGCGAGGGCACGGTGATCTGGACCGGCCAGCTCGGCTCCCTGCGCCGCTTCAAAGACAACGTCCAGGAAGTCGAGGAGGGCCAGGAGTGCGGCATCGTCCTCGACGGGTACGCCGACGTGAAGGAGGACGACGTGCTCGAGTTCTTCCAGACGAAACAGGTCGAGCAGACCCTGGAGTAGCATGGCCGGCCCCCGCATGCGGCGCATCAACGAGGTGCTTCGCGAGGTCGTGGGGGCGGCGATCGCAGGCGAATTGAGCGATCCCCGCATTGGCTTCGTAACCGTGACTTCCGTAGAGACCAGCCCCGACCTGCGCACTGCCAAGGTGTTCGTCAGCGTGCTCGGAGACGAGGACGAACGGGAGGCGACGCTGAGCGGGCTGCGCTCCTCCCACGGGGTGATCCAGTCGCGGATCGCGGCCGAGACGCGGATGAAGCGGACCCCGACCCTGACCTTCCACTACGACGACACGATCGAGCAGGGCGTGCGGATCTCCGAACTGCTGGAGGAGGAGGGAGAGGACGAGGAGTGAGCTCGCTGCCCGACATCGCCACCTCCGACCTCGAGCGCGTCGGCGCCGAGCTGCGCGCCCGCGACCGCTTCCTGCTGACCGCCCACGAGGGCCCCGACGGCGACGCCCTCGGCTCGCTGCTGGGACTGCACAAAGTCCTCACCCAGCTCGGCAAGGACTCGGTGATGTTCATGGCCGCGAAGGAGTTCCCGCTGCCGATCGAGTACCGCTTCCTGCCGCTGGAGGAGGTCTTCCACGAGGCGCCGGCCGACATGGCCGACCGCACCGTCGTCTTCCTCGACTGCGGCAACATCGACCGGATGCCGGTCGAGTGGCTGACCGCGGGCGGCAACGACGTCATCAACATCGACCACCACCACGACAACACCTGCTTCGGCGACATCAACCTGGTCGAGGTCGGCGCCTCCTGCACGGCCGAGATCGTCTACGACCTCGCCTTGCTGCTCGGGGCCAAGATCACCCCGGAGATCGCCTCGGCGCTCTACGTCGGCCTGATCACCGACACCGGCAAGTTCATGTACGAGAACACGAAGGCCCACACGCACCGGGTCGCCGCCGACCTGATCGAGGCCGGGGTCGACGTCGACGACACCTACCGCCGCCTCTACGAGCACGTGCCGCTGGAGAAGCTGCGGCTGGTCTCGCGGGCGCTCGACGGGATCTCGAGCCACTGCGACGGCCGCCTCGCGATCAGCTACATCACCACGGCCGACTACGAGGCGACCGGCGCCGGCGAGGAGATGACCGAGGGTCTGATCGACCACCTGCGCTCGATCGACGGGGTCAAGGTCGCCGCCGTGATCCGCGACCTCGGCAACCGCGGTCGCTCCGCCCGCAAGGTGAGCCTGCGCTCCAGCGCCGGCGAGGTCGACGTCTCGGCGATCGCCCGCCGGCATGGGGGAGGGGGGCACAAGCGCGCCGCCGGCTTCTCCACCGACCTGGAGTTCGAGCAGCTGGTCGAGTTCCTCGCCAGAGAGGTCTCCGCCCAGCTCGGCGCCTGAGGATGGCGGCCGAGGCCGGAACCGTGCTGCTCTGCGACAAGCCGGCCGGTGTCACCTCCCACGACGTCGTCGCCGAGGTCCGCCGCGAGCGCGGCCTCAAGGCGGGGCACGCCGGCACCCTCGATCCCTTCGCCACCGGGCTGCTGCTGATCCTGCTCGGCCGCGCCACCCGCCTGCAGCGCTTCCTCGTCGGCCTGCCGAAGACCTACCTGGCGACCGCCCGCCTCGGCTGGCGCTCGAGCACCGGCGACCCCGACGGCGAGCTGGCCGAGACGGGGCGGGTGCCGGAGTCGCTGCAGCTGCCGACCGGGACCGTGCGCCAGCGGGTGCCGATGACCTCGGCCGTCCGGGTCGGAGGGGAGAGGCTCTACAGGAAGGCGCACCGTGGCGAGGTGGTGGAGACGCCCCAGCGCGACGTGCAGGTGCACCGGGCGGAGCTTCTCTCCAGCGACGGGGAATATGCCCGCTACGAGATCGAGTGCTCGGCGGGGACCTACGTACGCACCTTGGTCGAGACCCTCGAAGACGCCTACTGCGCGGATTTGCGGCGCACCGCGATCGGTCCCTTCAAAGTCGAGGACGCCGGCACGGAGCTGCCGGCCGAACGGGTGGCGGAGCTGGTCCCGGCGGTGGCGGAGGCAATGCGGTGAGCATCAAGGTCACCTCGCTCCCCGACGCCGAGCCGCGGCCCCGCAACGTCGCGATCGGGACCTTCGACGGCGCCGACACCGTCCTCACCTTCGACCCCCACCCGCTCGAAGTCCTGCACCCGGCGGCGACGCCGAAGCTGATCATGCCCTTCGAGGTCAAGCGCGACGTGATCGAGGGGCTCGGGGTCGAGGAGCTGGTGGTGATCCCCTTCGACAGGGAGTTCGCCCAGCGCAGCGCCGAGGACTTCGTCGAGCACGTGCTGGAGGAGAAGCTCGACGCGAAGCAGGTCTCGGTCGGCGAGAACTTCCGCTTCGGCGCCAAGGCCAAAGGCGACCCGGCGATGCTGGAAGCGCACTCCGAGTTCGAGACGCGGGTGGTGCCGCTGGTCGAGGTCGACGGCGAGACCGTCTCCTCGACCCGGATCCGGGCCCTGGTCGCCGCCGGCGACATGGTCGGGGCGCGGCGCTGCCTCGGCTCTCCGTTCATGGTCGAGGGGACCGTGGTCCAGGGCGACCAGCGGGGCCGGGAGCTCGGCTTCCCGACCGCCAACCTCGTCCCCGACGACCGCCTTGCGATCCCCGGACACGGCGTCTACGCCGCCTTCGCCAACGGCGTGCCCGCCGCGGTCAACGTCGGCGTCCGCCCGACCTTCGAGAGCGGGAGGGGAGTCCTGATCGAGACCTACCTGATCGACCACGAGGAGGACCTCTACGGCAAGACCCTGCGGGTGGCCTTCGTCGAGCGTCTGCGCGGCGAGCGCGCCTATCACGAGGTCGACGAGCTGATCGCGCAGATGCACCGCGACGTCGAGGAGGCGAAGCGGGTCTGCGCGGGGGTGACGCGAAACTTCTCCGGCTGAGGAGGGTTTCTGCGGCGATGCGCCGGCTTGTCCCGTCCCTCTTGCTTGCTCTGGCCAGCCTCGCCGCCTGCGCGGGCACGGCTCTCGCGGCGCCGAACATCGTCGGCCAGGTGCGGGAATTCCAGCTCGCCGCCGGGACTCGCCCGGAGGCCCTGGTCGCCGGGCCCGACGGCAACCTCTGGTTTGCCGGCCTCCGCTACGTCTCCGGCGGCTTCGCCGACGTGGTCGGGAAGGTCACCCCGGGCGGCGAGGTGACCGAATTCACCGTCGGCACCCACCCGGCGAACGTCGGCTTGAGCGACATCGCGGTCGGGCCCGACGGCAACCTCTGGTTCACCGAGGGAGGCCGCCCGCGGGTGGGGCGGATCACCGCCGGGGGCCAGGTCACCGAGTTCACGCTCCCGGACCCCGAGGTGAGCCCGATGTCGATCGCCGCTGGCCCCGACGGCAACCTCTGGTTCACCGAGTTCCGCGGCGGCAGGGTCGGCAGGGTCACGCCCGGTGGCGAGATAACCGAATTCCCGCTCGACGACGCCTACGGCATCGCCGCCGGTCCGGACGGCGCCCTGTGGCTGACGGGGGCGACGACGATCTCCCGACTCGCGACCGACGGCACCGCCACCACCTTCCCGCTTCCGTCCTCGATCGAATACCCCGGCGAGATCGTCGCCGGTCCCGACGGTGCGCTCTGGTTCGGGTTCAACAGCCGCTTCGGCGCCGAGGCGACTCCCGGCCTCGGGCGCATCGGCACCGACGGACAGGTCTCCCAAGTCCCCGTGCCGGGCGGGCGCCAGACCTTCGCCCTCTCCAGCGGCCCCTTCGAAAGCGTCTGGTACAGCAACGGCGGCGGCCGGATCGGCTGGATCATGCCCGGCGTCGTGACCGGCACGCCGGCCTGCATCAACTCCTGCCGCGCCCCGATCGCCGACCTCGCCGAAGGCCCCGACGGCAAGCTCTGGTTCGCGGCGGGGGTCGAAGGCGGCACCCTCTTCTCCAGCCCGGGGACGATCGGCACCTACGCGCCGCCACCGCTGGAAATCCGGGTCGTCAGCGACGGCAGCCTGCGCGGTCGGACCCTGACCCTGCCGGTCAGCTGCCGCCTGACCGCCGCGGGGGATCGCTGCCAGGGCCACCTGCGTCTCTTCGCTCCGGGAGGACCGCTTCAGCGCCGCCTGAACCTGCGAGTCGGCGGCAGGCGCCAAGTCGCCCTGCGCCTGCCGCGCTCAGCGACCCACCGCCTCGCCGAGCGGGGTCGCCTCGTCCTCAGGGCGACCACCAGCGTCGCCGGCGGCCGCCGCGACAGCCGCCGGATCGTGCTGCGCGACGGATAGCAGGAATCCCGATAGGCGGGCCGAAAGTCTCGCCGATGATCGAGTCGTACCTGAAGACCCTCAGGGAGTTTGTGCTGAAAGGCGACCCGATCGCGATCGGCGCCGCCTTCCTCCTGGCCCTGGCTGTTTACTCCTTCCTGCAGACGTTGGTGGAAGGACTGGTCGCCCCTGCCATCGCGGCTCTCTTCGACAAGCCGGACATTTACCTGCTCCACTTCACGATCAACGGCAGCGATTTCCCCTATGGGAGCGTGCTGGTCGGGCTGATCCTGCTCGTCCTGGTCTTTGTCGTGGTGGCCGCGCTCGGCAAGGTTCGCCAAGCTGCCGAGAGCCGCTCAACCGAGGACTTGGGATAGCGCATCTGTGCTAGCTTGCAGCGGTCGTCGCACCCGTGTGTGCGACTTTTTTTTAGACTGCAGCGAGATGAGCCTGACCAAAGAGAAAAAGAGCGAGCTGATCGGCAAGTACGGCCGCGGCGATAACGACACCGGCTCCGCCGAGGTCCAGGTCGCACTGCTGACCGAGCGGATCAACGAACTCACCGAGCATCTGCGCGCTCACGCCAAGGATCACCATTCGCGCCGTGGCCTGCTGATGCTGGTCGGCAAGCGTCGCCGGATGCTTCGCTACCTCGAAAAGTCAGATCTCGAGCGTTACCGCGCCCTGGTCAAAGAACTCGGCCTGCGCCGATGATTGCCGTCGGGGAGCAGGCCCCCGACTTCACCCTCCGCGATCAGGACGGTGAAAAGGTCTCGCTCTCCGACTTCAGGGGCCGCAAGCTGATGCTCGTGTTCTATCCGGCCGACTTCAGCCCCGTCTGCGGCGACCAGTTCTCGATCTACCAGGAGGTCAAGCCGCAGATCGACGAGACCGGCGTCGAGCTGGTCGGAGTCAGCGTCGACAGCGCCTGGGCGCACCGCGCCTTCCAGGAAAAGCTCGGCTTCGAATTCACCCTGCTCTCCGACTTCGAGCCGAAGGGCGAGGTCGCCCGCGCCTACGGCTCCTATATCGACCGCGTCGGCACCGCCAACCGCACCCTCGTCCTCATTGACGAGGACGGAAAGGTCGCCTGGACCTACGAATCGCCCAACCCGGGCGAGTTCCCCGGCGCCAACGTCATCTTCGACGCCATCTCCTAGCCCGCGATGGCGGATCTCGGGAGCGCTCCGATCCCGCCGGTCGGGCCGGAGGATCACGTCCGCGGCGGGGGGGAGGAGGGGGTCGTGGTCTACGCCGACCTCGGCTGCCCGCACTGCGCCGCCGACTGGCAGCGCCTGCGGGAGCGGCCCGGGCGGCTCGCCTTTCGCCACTTCCCCGTCGCCAGCAAGCATCCGCGTTCGCCGGCGCTCCACGCCGCCGCCGAGGCGTCCGGCCGCCAGGGCCGCTTCTTCGCGATGGTCGACTCGCTCTACGCCGACCGCGGCCGGGTCGACGACCCGCACCTCTGGCAGCGGGCGGAGCGGCTGGGGCTCGACCTCGAGCGCTTCGAGGCCGACCGCCGCTCGGCCGAGGTGGCGGCGCGCGTCCGGCGCGACTTCGAGTCCGGCATCCGCGCCGGGGTGACGACCACCCCCGCGCTTTTCCCTATCGCTTCGGTTTGATCACGGCGACGGTGGCGCCGCTTTCGTTGCCGGCGGCGTCGACGGTGAAGGCGGTGACGCTGGCGGTCACCCGGCGTCCGTGCGCGAAGGAGCGGGTCGCGGCTTCGCGGGCGTCGGCGGGGACCCGGAGAACGAGCTTTCGCTTTTGGCCCCTGCGGATCGTCGCCCGGTCGGAGTAGATGCCCCAGGTGACCACCTTGGCGATGTCGATCTGACCGCCGGCGATGGCGCGGCCGGGCTCGTTCGAGCGCACGTAGACGACGATCTTCCCGCTGTGGAGGAAGTCCTGGCGGGGGGCGTAGGTCAGTTTCGCTCGTGGCGGGACCCGGTCGCAGCGGCTGTGGCGCTTCGGGTCTTCCGGGCAGCGGTCCTGGGTCCTGTCGCCGTAGCCGTCGTGGTCGCGGTCCGGCTCGACCGTGGCGTTGAAGAGGAGCTCGACGTCGCCTTCGCCGGCAGCTTGCGGGAGCGGGCCTTCGCTCAGGCTGGGGACCCACTTCCAGGCGCTGCCCGCTCCGCTCGCCCGGTAGGCCAAGGGGGCCGCGGCTTCTCCTTCGCCACGGCCGCTGACGACGGAGTCGATGCCGAGGTACTGGTGCGACCTGATCGGCAGCCGCGCCGGAAAGAGGTGGACGCCGGGCTGGCTCAGCGGCAGCTCCTCGTAGGGCGAGGCGGCGAAGGCGAATCCGGCGGCGCCCCCTTCCAGCCCCCGCAGCCGCACTTTCACGCTTGCGGTGGCCGGCGTTGCGGTCCCGGTGGAGACCTTCCAGCCGGTGACGACGCCTCCCTCGGACGCCTGCACTCCGCCGGCTGCGGCGTGGCCGGCCGCGAGCCCTATCTGCACGAAGCTGCAGGAGGCCTCGCCGTTCCCGCCGACGGGGCAGACCCCGCCGTTCGGAGCGGCGGCCAGGTTGCTGCCGATCGTCATCGGCGAGGCGGAGGTTGCCGTCGCCAGGGCAAACGCGGCCAGCGCCAGCATGGTCGCTGCGATTCCTCTGCTGCGGTTGCGCATCGCGCCCACCTTAAGGCCTTGTACTCTCTATTCGACAGAGAACGAGAGTTCTGAACGCGATTGGGCCGCCAACCGGGCGGCCGGAGGTAAAAAACTAAATGAGCATGTTTGACGTTACCCGCGTCTCGGCGGATATCGGCGATGGCCAGATTTCCTTTGAGACCGGCAAACTCGCGAAGCAGGCGAGCGGCGCCGTCGTCGTCCGCAGCGGCGACACGATGGTCCTCTGCACCGCCACCGTCGGCAACCTTCGCGACGTGGACTTCCTTCCCCTCACCGTCGACGTCGAGGAGCGCATGTACGCCGCGGGCAAGATCCCGGGCTCGTTCTTCCGCCGCGAGGGGCGCTCCGGCGAAAAGGCGACGCTGACGGCGCGGATGATCGACCGCCCGATCCGCCCGCTCTTCCCCAAGGGGTGGCACTACGAGACGCAGCTGGTCGCGATCCCGATGTCGGTTGACCAGGTCAACCCCTACGACATCCTGGCGATGAACGGCGCCTCCGCGGCGCTGGCGATCTCGCCGGTTCCGGTCGCCGCCCACGTCGGCGCGGTCCGGATCGGCAAACTCGAGGGCGACTTCGTCGTCAATCCCGAGGAGGAGAGCCACGAGGAGCTCGAACTCGACCTCATCGTCGCCGGCACCGACGAGGCGATCCTGATGGTCGAGGCCGGCGCCAGCGGCGTCACCGAGGCCGAGATCCTCGACGCCCTCGACATCGCCCACGCCGAGATCAAAAAGCTCTGCGCCGCGATGGAGGAGCTGCAGCAGAAGGCCGGCAAGGAGAAGCTGGAGGTCGAGGCGCCGCAGATCGACGAGAAGCTGATCGACGAGATCCGCTCCTCGCACGGCCAGGCCCTGGTCGACGCGATTGCGACCGAGGGCAAGCTCGAGCGCTACGAGGCGATCGACAAGGTCAAGGACGAGGTGGTCGGCCACTACGCCGCCGCCCACGAGGAGGGAGAGGTCGACGACGAGCGCGTCGCCGAAGTCAAGGCCGCGATCAACTCGATCGAGAAGGACACGATCCGCAAGGCGATCGCCGTCGAAAAGAAACGCCCCGACGGCCGCGCCCAGGACGAGATCCGGCCGATCGAGACCGAGGTCGACATCTCCCCGCGCGTGCACGGCTCGGCGCTGTTCACCCGCGGTGAGACCCAGATCCTCTCCAACGTGGCCCTGGGCACGACCCGGATGGACATGCGGATCGACACCCTCGGCCTGCAGACCACGAAACGGTTCTGGCACCACTACAACTTCCCGCCCTTCTCGGTCGGGGAGGCCGGCTTCATGCGCGGCCCCAAGCGCCGCGACATCGGCCACGGCGCCCTCGCCGAGCGCGCCCTGGTGGCGACGATCCCCGACGAAGAGTCGTTCCCGTACGTGATCCGGGTGGTCTCCGAGACCCTCGAGTCCAACGGCTCCTCTTCGATGGGCTCGGTCTGCGCCTCCTCGATGGCGTTGCAGGCCGCCGGGGTCCCGGTCAGCGCCCCCGTCGCCGGTGTGGCGATGGGCCTGATCAAAGAGGGTGACGACTACATCGTCCTCACCGACATCGCCGGCGTCGAGGACCACCTCGGCGACATGGACTTCAAGGTCGCCGGCACCGCCGAGGGCATCACCGCCCTGCAGATGGACATCAAGATCACCGGCGTCACCTTCGACATCCTGCGGGACGCGCTGGATCAGGCCAACAAGGGCCGCCAGTTCATCCTCGGCAAGATGGCCGAGGCGATCGACGGGGCACGGGAGAAACTCTCGGTCCACGCCCCGGCGATCGAGTCGATCAAGATCGACCCCGAGAAGATCGGGGCCGTGATCGGCAAAGGCGGCGAAACGATCCGCGCCCTCTGCGAGGAGTTCGAAGCCGAGATCGACGTCGAGGACGACGGCACGGTGCGGATCTACGCGCCGACCGGCGAACTGGTCGAGGGTGCGGTCAGCCGCATCAACTCGATGACCAAGGAGGCCGAGATCGGCGATCGCTACGACGCCGCCAAGGTCGTGAAGACGACCACCTTCGGCGCCTTCGTCGAGCTGGTCAAGGGCACCGACGGCCTGCTTCACATCTCCAACGTGAAGCCGGGCGAGCGGGTCGACTCGGTCGACGACGTCTTGAGCGCCGGCGACGAGATCGACGTCACCGTGGTCGAGGTCGACAAGGAGCGCGGCCGGATCGGGCTGCGCCTCACCAGCGACCCCTCGGTCGAGGGCAAATCGCCCGAGGAACTGGCTTCGGTCGGCTCCGGCGACGGCGGTCGTCGCAACGGCGGCGACCGCGGCGGCCGTGGTGGTCGCGATCGCGACCGGGGCCGTGGCCGGGAACGCGAGCGGCGCGGCTAGTTGGGCGCCCAGCTGACCCAACTGGACTCGGGCGTCCGGGTCGTGACCGAGGAGGTTCCCTCGGTCCGGTCCGTGGCGCTTGGGCTCTGGGTTCGAACCGGTTCCAGGAACGAGACCCCGGCGCAGGCCGGGGTCTCGCACTTCCTCGAGCACCTGCTGTTCAAGGGGACCGCGCGCTACTCGGCGATCGAGATCTCCGAGCGCTTCGACGGGCTCGGCGCCGCCATCAACGCCGCCACCGGCAAGGAGACGACGCACCTGCACGCCCGCTTCCTCGACGAGCACACCGAGGACGTCTTCGACCTGCTGGCGGAGATGCTGCTGGCGCCGACCTATCCCGACATCGACTCCGAGCGCCAGGTGGTGCTGGAGGAGATCGCGATGTATGACGACGAGCCGCAGGACCGCGTCCACGACGTGCTCGCCGAGGCGGTCTTCGGCGGGCACCCGCTGGGCCGCCGGGTGCTGGGGGAGCCGGAGGTGATCGCCTCGATCCCGGTTCCCGAGATCGAGGACTATCGCAGCGCCCACTACGCGGGGCCGCAGATCGTCGTCGGCGCCGCCGGCCACCTCGACCACGAGCGCATCGTCGAGCTCACCCGGCGGCTGGTCGACCCGCCGACCGAGAGCAACGGCGCCAGGCAGGAGGCCGAGATCGACGGCGGTTCCCGGCTCTGCTTCCTCAGCAAGGAGACCGAGCAGTACCACATCTGCTTCGGGGCGCCGGGGCTGCGGCGCGACGACCAGCGGCGCTACCCGCTGGCCGTGCTCGACGCGATCTTCGGCGGCTCCACCTCCTCGCGGCTCTTCCGCGAGGTGCGGGAGAAGCGGGGGCTGGCCTACTCGGTCGGCTCCTACAACGAGCAGTTCACCGACCTGGGCCTGGTCGCCACCTACGTCGGCACCCGCGAGGACAACGTCGAGGAGGCCTGCGCGATCATCGGCGCCGAGCTGGCGCGCCTGCGCTCCGAGCCGGTCTCCGAAGAGGAGCTGGCGCGGGCGAAGGAGAGCGTCAAGGGCCGCCTCGTCCTCAGCTCCGAGTCGACCGCGGCGCGGATGACGCGGATCTCCCGCGCGACGCTGTTCGGGCTGCCGATCGAAAGCCTCGATGAGATGCTGGCCCAGGTCGACGCGATCAAGGTCGACGACCTGACCGAGCTGGCGCAGGAGCTCTACGCGGCCGATCGCCTCTCCGCCGCCTGCGTGGGAGCCGACGAAGGTCGCTTCCGGCAAGCCCTGGCGCCGGTCAGCGAGGCACTGGTCGCGGCATGATCCGGGTCGCCGTCGCCGGCGCCGCCGGCAAAATGGGCCAGGCGGTCTGCGAGGCGGTCGAAGGGGCCGACGACCTGCAGCTGAGCGGTCGCGCCGACCCGCAGCTCGGGGTCGAGCTGGCCGAGGTGCTGCCGGAGGCCGACGTCGTCGTCGACTTCACGGTCCCCGACACCGCCCTGGAGAACGTGCGGGCCTGCCTCGAGGCCGGCGTCCACGCCGTCGTCGGCACCACCGGCTTCGACCTCGAGGCGGCGCAGCAGGCGGCCGAGGCCTCGCAGGCGAACTGCTTCGTCGCCCCCAACTTCGCGATCGGGGCGGTGCTGCTGATGGAGGTCTCGCAGACGATCGCCAGGCACATGCCCGAGTGCGAGATCGTCGAGCTCCACCACGACAAAAAGCTCGACGCCCCCTCGGGAACCGCGAAGCGGACCCAGGAGCTGATCGACGCGGCCGGCGGCAACGTCCACCAGCCGATCCACTCGATCCGGCTGCCCGGCCTGGTCGCCCACCAGGAAGTGATCTTCGGCGGCGTCGGGCAGACGCTGGCGATTCGCCACGACTCGATCGACCGCCGCTCGTTCATGCCGGGCGTCGTCCTGGCCTGCCGCAGGGTGGCGGACCTGCCCGATCGCTTCACGGTCGGGCTGGAGAAGATTCTGTAGATGGCGGCCTCGGTCGCGGCGCGGCCGCCGGACGGGATACCCTGGCACTGATGAAGGAGATCAAGGGAGTCATCACCGCGATGGCGACCCCGTTCGACGAGAGCGGGGCGGTCGACCACGACGCCGCCCGGCGGCTGGCGGCGCACCTGTTCGAGCACGGCTCGCACGGGCTGGTGATCGCCGGCACCACCGGCGAGTGCCCGACCCTGACCGACGGCGAGGAGATCGAGCTGCTGCGGGCGGTGCGGGCCGAGGTGGGGGACGAGGCGCTCTTGATCTGCGGCACCGGGACCAACGACACCCGCCACTCCTGCGAGCTGACGAAGATGGCCGCCGAGGCCGGCGCCGACGCTTCGCTGGTCGTCTGCCCGTACTACAACAAGCCGAACCGGGCCGGTGTCCGAGCCCACTTCGAAACCGTCGCCGGGGCCGTCCCGGAGCTGCCGATGGTGATGTACAACATCCCCTCGCGGGTGATCATCAACGCCGACCCCGAGCTGCTGGCCGAGCTGGGTCAAATCGACAACATCGTCGCGGTCAAGCAGGCCAACGACGCCGAGCTGGGGCCGATCGAGGGGCTGACGATCCTGGCCGGCAACGACAACACCTTCCTCCGCGTGCTGGAGTTCGGCGGCGGGGGCGGCATCCTCGTCGCCTCGCACCTCGTCGGCGACCGGATGCGGGAGATGTGGGAGGCGGCTCAGGCCGGAGATCTCGACCGGGCGCGCCGGATCGACGCCGAGATCACGCCCGCCTACGAGGCGACCTCGGTTACTACCAACCCGATCCCGCTGAAGGCTGCCCTGGAGATGCTGGGGCTGTGCGCGGACCGACTTCGACTTCCCCTGGTGCCAGCCGACGCCGAGCAACGGGCCGCCATCAAGGCGGGCCTCGATGCCGCGGGCGTCACGGTCGCCAGTTAGACACGACTTAGAGAGAGTGAGCAACTAGTGGCAAGCAAGCTTCGAGTGCTGCCTTTGGGCGGCCTCGGTGAGATTGGCAAGAACATGACCGTGATCGAGTACGACGGTCGGATCGTCGTCGTCGACACGGGGCTGATGTTCCCGACCGCGGAGATGCACGGGATCGACCTCGTCCTTCCGGACTTCTCCTACCTGCGGGAGCGGGCCGACGAGATCGAGGCGATCGTCCTCACCCACGGTCACGAGGACCACGTCGGGGCCCTGCCCTACGTGCTGAAAGAGATCGGGATGCCGCCCGTCATCTACGGCGGCCTGCTGACGATCGGGATGGTCCGCTCGAAGCTCGACGAGCACAAGCTCGGCGAGTCGGCGCCGCTGCAGGAGCTGCCGCCGGGGGAGCGGGTGCGTCGCGGCCCCTTCGAGCTCGAGCTGATCCACCTCGCCCACTCGATCCCGGACATGCGGGCCGTCCTGCTGAAGACGGAGGCCGGCTCGGTCCTGATGACCGGCGACTACAAGTTCGACCAGACCCCCGTCGACGGGCGCCCGGCCGACGTCTCCAGGCTCGCCGAGCTGGGCAAGGAAGGGCTGACCCTGCTCTGCGGCGACTCGACCAACGCCGACCGGCCGGGGGTGGCACCCTCGGAGTCCGCGGTGGGGCCGGCGCTGCTGCAGGAGTTCGCGCGCTGCAAGGGACGGATCATCGTCACCTCGTTCGCCTCCAACATCCACCGCGTCCAGCAGGTGATCGACGCGGCGGCGCGGCTCGACCGCAAGGTGGCGCTGGTCGGCCGCTCGATGCGCAAGAACTTCAACATCGCCTCCAACCTCGGCTTGGCGAAAGCGCCGGAGGGGATCTTCATCCAGCCGCGCGAGATCGAGGACTTCCCCGACGAGAAGGTCGTGGTGATCTCGACCGGAAGCCAGGGCGAGCCGCTCTCGGCGCTGCGGCGGATGGCCAACAACGACCATCGCGACGTGCAGCTGCACTCCGGCGACACCGTCGTCTTCTCGGCCACGCCGGTGCCCGGCAACGAGCGCGCCGTCAACGAGACGATCGACCGCATCTACGAGATCGGCGCCACCGTGATCACCGCCAAAGACGCGCCGATCCACGCCTCCGGCCACGGCTGGCAGGAGGAGCTGAAGCTGATGCTGAACCTGACCCGGCCGCGCTACGTGCTGCCGGTCCACGGCGACCACAAGCGGCTGCGCCTGCACGCCGAGCTGGCCGAGGCGGTCGGGGTCGACCGCGACTGCATCTTCCAGGGCCGCAACGGACTGCCGCTGGAGATCGACGAAAACGGCGCCGGCTTCGGCGAGGACATCCACGCCGGGGTGATGTACGTCGACGGCGTCAACATCGGCGAGCCCGACGACGCCGCCCTGCGCGACCGCCGCGAGATCTCCGCCGACGGCATCTTCATCGTCGTCGCAACGGTCTCCAGCGACGACGGCAGCGTCGTCGCCGACCCCGAGGTGATCTTCCGCGGCGTCGCCTTCCTCGAGGAGGCCGGCGGCCTCGTAGAAGACCTCAAGGACCTGGTCGAAGACCAGCTCGAAGACTCCGCCGACGCCGGCAAACGCGAGAGCCACCTGGTCGAGGAGGACCTGCACGAGGCAATCGGCAAATTCGTCTGGCAGCGCCTGCGCCGCCGCCCGATGGTCCTGCCGGTCGTCATCGAGGTCTGATTCACCGAGACCGCGAGAAACCGCCTATATCGCGGTCTCTCGCGGTCTCGCGAAAAAAAGCCCGCCGGAGCCAATATCTGGGGAGAAAGCTCCGGCGGGCAATGTGTCTCGTCCACCAGGAAATCTAGGTGGTCCCTCTAAAGGGCCTTTAAAGGTTTCGATTCGGGTTTTGCGGTGGCGTCGGCGAGGGGAATGCGGGCGGTGAAGAGGGCGCCGCCGGACTTGGATTCGGCGGCCTCGACGCTGCCGCCGTGGGAGGCGGCGACGGCGCTGACGATCGCCAGGCCGAGGCCGGTACCGGTGCCGCGGGCGGTGTCGGCGGGGCCTTCGCCGCGGACGAAGCGGTCGAAGACCTGGCTCCGCATCTCCGCCGGGATCCCGGGCCCGTCGTCGGCGACCTCGAGGACCGCCTCGCCGTTCTCCTCGCGCAGGTGAAGTTCCACGCAGGCCCGCGGCGGCGTGTGGCGGATCGCGTTGTCGAGCAGGTTGAGGACCATCCGGTGCAGCTCGTCGCGACTGCCGTTGACGCGCAGCGGCCGGTCGTTGTCGACGACGAGGCGGCGGTCGCCCATCAGCGGCGCCGCCTCGACCGCGGCGTCGCCGGCGATTTCGGCCAGGTCGACCCGGCGGTGTGTGTCGAGCCGGCCGGCGTCGGCGCGGGCGAGCAGCAGCAGGTCGGAGACGAGCCGGCCCATCCGCTTCGAGGAGCGCAGGGCGGAGTCGACGATCTCGCGGTCCTCGGCCGCCTCGGCGCCGGCGAGGGAGGCCTGCAACAGCTCCAGGTTGGCGAGCACGCTGGTCAGCGGCGTCCGCAGCTCGTGCGAGGCGTCGGCGACGAACTCGCGCTGCCGCTGCATCGCCTCCTCGCGTTCGGTCCGGGCCGCGTCGAGCGCGCGCAGCATCTGCTCCAGCGTTCGCGCCAGTTCGCCGACCTCGTCGTCGTCTTTCGGCTTCGGCATTCGCCGCGAGGGATCGCGGGTGGTGGTGATCTCCCGCGCGGTGGCGGTGAGGGAGGCGATCGGGCGCATCGCCCGGCGCGCGATCGCCACGCCGGCGACGCCGGCCAGCAGGGTGCCGACCAGGATTCCGCCGATGACCAGGAGCCAGACGCGGTCGATCGTCGAGTCGACCCGGTCGAGGCTGCGCCCGTACTGGACGTAGCCGGTCACCACCCCGGCTTCGGAGCTGATCGCCGCGGTCGCCACCCGCGTCTTCCCGTGGTCGACCAGGCCGACTCGCGGCGGGCCGAGCGGGAGCGAGTGGCTGCTCTGCTTGAGCAGGTTGCCGTTGATGTCGTAGATCCGGGCCGAGGCGTCGTCGGGGAGGACGAAGGCGTCGAGCGAGGGCCCGCGCTGCGCCTGCGGTTCGCCGAAGGCGGGGTAGACGATGCGGAATTCGCTGGCGAGGATCTGCACGGCGCTGCGGACCTCGTTGTTGAAGTCGTCGCGGATCCGTTCGGTCGCGATTTTCCCGATCAGCCCCCCGAAGAGGACGAGAATCGCCAGGGTCAGCGCCGAGGAGACCAGGGCCAGGCGCCAGCGCACCGGCCAGGATTTGGGGCGGAGCAGGCGGCGCGGAAACTTCACGTCAAGCCTTGAGAACGTAGCCGGCTCCCCGTTTCGTGTGCAGCAGCCTGCCCTCGCCGCCTTCCTCGAGCTTGCGCCGCAGGTTGGAGATGAAGACGTCGATCGTGTTGGTCGCCGCCATCGGGTCGTATCCCCAGACCTCGTCGAGCAGGCGCTCGCGGGAGACGACCAGGCGCTCGTTGCGCATCAGGAACTCGAGCAGCTCGAACTCGCGGTTGGTCAGCTCGATCTCGCGCTCGCCGCGGCGCACTTCGCGCGTGTCGGGGTTGAGGCAGAGGTCGCCGACCTCGAGCGAGGCCGAGCCGCGCGGGGGGCGGCGGCGCAGCAGGGCGCGGATCCGCGCCAGCAGCTCCTGGCGCTCGAACGGCTTCACCAGGTAGTCGTCGGCGCCGCTGTCGAGCCCGGTCACCCGGTCCTCCGTCTCCGCCCGCGCCGTCAGCATCAGGATCGGCACGTCGCCGTCGCTGCGCAGGCGGCGGCAGACCTCGACCCCGTCCATCCCCGGCAGGCCGAGGTCGAGCACGACCAGGTCGGGGAGGAAGCCGGCGGCGACGTCCAGCGCCTCGACCCCGTCGGCGGAGGTGCGCACCTCGTAGCCCTCGTTGCGGAGCGAGCGCCGCAGGACGTCGGCGATGTCGACGTCGTCCTCGACGATCAGCACCCGTCCACCGATTTGGTCCATTTCCGAGAGCACAGACCGATGGTAGCCGTGAAAATCGCCGCTCTGGGCGAGATTTAGGGCGAATTTAGCTCGCAGGGGTGGGCGCCTCGGCGTCGAAGGGGGACTCATGTTCGTGCGTAAAAAGCGCCCTGGGTCGGCGCGGCGGGGGAAAGCTGCCTCGAAACGGAAGCCGAAAGGGAAAGCCGGGCTGCGCCTGCCGGCCGCGCTCGAGCAGCGCCATCTCGACCTGATCGCCCTCGCCCTCGTCGCCTTCGGCGTCTACCTCGCCTTCGTCCTCTTCTTCGGCTGGGAAGGGGGCAAGGTCGGCTACGGAGTCGAAACCGCGCTCACCTACCTCTTCGGAGGGGTCGGCGCACGGATCTTCACCGTCTTGTTGCTGGCGGTCGGCGGCATGCTCCTCACCGGCACCTCGGTCTCCGCCCTGGCGCGGGGCCTGGGCAGGGGACTGCGGGCGATCTTCCGCGGCGTCTTCGCCGGCGGCGACGCGGCTGCGCGCACGGTCGCCAGGACCCACGCCGACTGGCGCGAGCATCGCGAGGCCCGCGCCGAGGCGGCGACGGTGGCCGGCCCGACCGACGTGATGAGCTCCTACCCCGAGGACGAGGAGGACTTCGAACCGACCGTCGCCCTCGCCGAGGAGGACGACTTCGACGCCCAGATCTTCGACGCCGAGACCTCCGAAGAAGAGGAGCCGGAGGCCGAGACCGAGGTCGAGCTCCAGAACTACGATTCCGAGGACGCGGTCGCGGTGGTCGACGAGGGCGATCGTGCCCAGGCCGGCCTGACCCCGCTGGGCAGCAAGCGCGGGGTGACGATGTCGGAGGAGATCGACTACAAGCCGCCCTCGTCGAAGCTGCTCGAGCGCGGCAAGGGCGACAAAGGCCCCGACCCGCGCGACCACGAAGCGGTCGGCCGCAAGCTGGTCGAGACGCTCGGCCACTTCGGGGTCGAGGCGAAGATCGTCGGCATCGTCAGCGGTCCCCACGTCTCCCGCTTCGAGCTGCGCCTCGCGCCCGGGACCAAAGTCAAGAAAGTCACCGAGCTCGCCAACGACATCGCCTACGCGCTCGCCTCGACCGACATCCGCATCCTGGCGCCGATCCCCGGCAAGCAGGCGGTCGGGGTCGAGGTGCCCAACCGGACCCGGAAGATGGTCCGCCTCGGCGACATCTACGCCGGCCGCCCGGAGAAGACCTCGCCGCTGGTCGCCTGGCTCGGCAAGGGGATCGACGGCAACCCGGTCTGGACCGACATCGCGAAGATGCCGCACGTCCTCGTCGCCGGCACCACCGGCTCGGGCAAGAGCGGCTGCGTCAACGCGATGCTCTCCTCGATCCTGATGCAGGCCTCGCCGAACGAAGTCCGCCTGGTGCTGGTCGACCCGAAGCAGGTCGAGCTCAACCACTACGAGAACGTCCCCCACCTGCTGACCCCGGTGGTGACCTCGCCGCGCCTGGCGGCGAACGTGCTCTCGAACCTGATCGGGGAGATGGAGAGCCGCTACGGGATCATGAGCGAGGCCCGCGCCCGCAACCTCGGTGAGCTCAACCGCGTCCGCCGCAAGAAGGGCGAAGCGCCGCTGCCGCACATCCTCTGTGTGATCGACGAGCTCGCGGACCTGATGATGGTCGCCCCGGCCGAAGTCGAGGACTCGATCATCCGCCTGGCGCAGAAGTCGCGGGCGACCGGGATCCACCTGGTGCTGGCGACGCAGCGGCCCTCGACCGACATCATCACCGGCACGATCAAGGTCAACATCCCCTCGCGGATCGCCTTCGCCGTCTCCTCGCAGACCGACTCGCGGGTGATCCTCGACCAGGGTGGGGCGGAGGCGCTGCTCGGCCAGGGCGACATGCTCTTCCGCGGCGCCGGCACCTCGAAGCTGGCGCGGGTCCAGGGCGCCTTCATCACCGAGGACGAGATCGCCCGCATCACCTCCCACTGGTCCAAGCAGGGCGAACCGGAGTTCGAGGAGGAGCTGCTGGAGACCCCGCAGGAGGCCGGAGACGAGGGCCGCGACGACGACTTCGACCCCGACAGCGACGACCTGCTCGACGAGGCGATCAGGCTGGTCGTGCAGACCGAGACCGCTTCGGTCTCGATGATCCAGCGGCGGCTGCGGGTCGGCTACACCCGGGCCGGGCGGCTGATCGACATGCTCGAGCGCCGCGGCGTCATCTCCGGCTACGAGGGCTCGAAACCGCGCCAGGTCCTGGTCACCCAGGCCGACCTCTCCCGGGTGCTCGGCAACGCCGACGCGGAGCCGGCGCCGGTCGCGGTCGACTCCGAAGTCGAGCCCTGAGCGCTCGGCTGCACCGAAGTTCTTTGCCTCGGCGCCCCCGGAGCCGCACAATGGGGGAGTGGGCGATGCAGTAGGGAGCAAGCTGCGCGAGGCGCGCACCCGGCGCCGCTTCAGCCTGCGGGAGGCCGAAGCGGCGACGAAGATCCGCGTCCGCTATCTGCGGGCGCTGGAGAACGAGGAATGGGAGCAGCTCCCCGGCGACACCTACACCCGCGCCTTCATCCGCACCTACGGCAGCTTCCTCGGCCTCGACGGCGACCGCCTGGCCGAGGAACAGCGGCGGCAGCGCGGCTCGGCGCGGCCGGGGGAGCGACTGCCGCGCGTCGATCCACGGCCGCGGCGAGTGCAGCGCCGGCGCGCCCGCCGGCGCCTCCCTTCGCAGCTCGTCGCCGTCCTGGTCTCGGCGCTGGTGGTGGGGGCGCTTTTGGCGATCGGTCTCTCGACGGGTGGGGACTCGGGCGACACCGGCTCCGCACCCGGGCCCCGCGTCAGCGACGCCCAGGCGCTGGCTCCGGCGCCCGACCGGCATCGCCAGCGGCCGGGGCACGGCGGCCATTCGCTGGCGCTCGAGGCCACGGGCGAAGTCTGGGTCTGCCTGCTCGGCCGCGGCGGCTCGGCGCTGGTCGACGGCAGCATCCTCGCCCCGGGCGAAACCGCCGGCCCCTTCCGGTCCGGTAGCTTCACCCTGGCGCTGGGCAACGGCGCCGTGACGATGACCGTGGACGGAAAACAGCCGAATCTCCCCGAATCTGCGAGCCCGATCGGGTTCGCGATCGGCCCCCGCGGCGCCGTGCGCGAGCTCCCCGAAGGCGAACGGCCCACCTGCACGTGATTCGCGCCGGCATCGTCGTCACCGGGACCGAGGTGATCACCGGCCGGATCTCGGACAGCAACGGCCCCTGGGTCTCCGAACGGCTGGCCGAGCGGGGGGTCGAGGTCGCGCACATCCTCGTCGTCGCCGATCGGCCCGACGACCTGAAGGCGGCGCTCGAGTTCATGGCCGAACAGGGGATGGACCTGATCGTCACCACCGGCGGGCTGGGGCCGACCGCGGATGACCTGACGGCGGAGGTGGTGGCCCGCTTCGCTGGCCGGGCGATGGTGCTCGACGAGGAGATGGAAGCGAAGATCGCCGAGATCCTCAGCGGCTTCGCGCAGCGCTTCCGCCTCGACCCCGAGGCGCTGCGGGCGGCGAACCGCAAGCAGGCGATGGTCCCGGAGGGGGCCGTGCCGCTCGATCCGGTGGGGACGGCGCCGGGCCTGGTCGTTCCGGCCGGGGAGCGGGTCGTGGTCGTCCTGCCCGGCCCCCCGCGCGAGCTGCAGCCGATGTGGGGGGCGGCGAGCGAGACGAAGCCGGTGCGGGAGCTGCTGGAGCGGGCGACGCCGCTGCGGGGCTACACGATGCGGATGTTCGGGGTGCCGGAGTCCGAGATCGCCAAGAGCCTGCGGGAGATGGAGGGGGAGGGCCTGGAGCTGAATGCGGTCGAGATCACGACCTGCCTGCGGCGCGGCGAGATCGAGATCGACGTCCGCTACCGCGACGAGGCGGAGACGGTGGCCGAAACGGTCCGCGACGGCCTCGTGCGGCGGCACCGGAGCGAGACCTTCAGCATCGACGGCGAGACTATCGACGCCCAGGTGGCGACCCTGCTGCTGGGGCACCGGCTGGCGCTGGCGGAGTCCTGCAGCGGCGGGCTGATGGCGGCGCGGGTGACCGATCTGGCCGGGGCCTCGGAGTACTTCGCGGGCGGCGTCGTCGCCTACTCGAACGAGGCGAAGGCGGATCTGCTGGGGGTGGACCCGGGGTTGATCGAGACGCACGGAGCCGTTTCCCCCGAGGTGGCCGAGGCGATGGCGAGCGGGGCGCTGGAGCGGTTCGATGCCGACGTCGCGGTCTCGATCACCGGCGTCGCCGGGCCCGGTGGGGGGAGCGAGGAGAAGCCGGTCGGCTACGTCTGCTTCAACGCCCGCCTCGCCGACGGGACGAGCATCGCCAGGGACCCGGTGATCCCCGGCGGGCGGCTCGACATCCGCGAGCGCTCGGCACTGGTGGGGATGCACCTGCTGCGGATGCTGCTCGGCGAGGAAGAAGGCACGAAGTCGTAGCCGAAAAGTTGCTTTGACGCGTTGTCTCGTGCGTTCCGGCCCCGTAGCGTGGCGGCATGGCCAAGGAGCGACTGAAAAGCCCGCGGGCGCGCCTGTTCGTCGCGCTCGACCTGCCGGACGCCCTGCGCGAGGGGATCGCGGCGTGGGGGAGGGAGGAGCTCGCGGACCAGGCTCTGCGGCCGGTTCCGTCCGAGTCCCTCCACGTCACCCTCGCCTTCCTCGGTCATCGGCCCGAGAAGGAGATCGAGCAGATCGCTGCGGTCGTGCGGGAAAACGCCGGCGCGGCTCCTTGGCTGGAGCCGCTGGACCCGGTGCAGCGACCGCCGCGGGGGAAGGCTCGTCTCTACGCCCTGCCCGTGCTCTCGGCGGGAACCGAAGCGCTGCAGGCGGGTGTCGAGCAGGGCCTGGCGGCCGGGGGCTTCTACAAGCCCGAGAAGCGGCCGTTCTGGCCTCATGTGACCGTGGCTCGGGTTCGTCCCGAGGCGCGGGGATCGAGGCGGCCGGCGGTCGTCTCGCGGCCC
>Ga0247774_1000157_pt1 | contig 31505 bp, 26 predicted proteins | sample UWRJL001104B6_FD_179933 | JGI IMG/M metagenome (GOLD analysis project Ga0247774, IMG submission 179933) | Plant litter microbial communities from Arlington Agricultural Research Station in Wisconsin, United States - UWRJ-L001-104B-6 | ecosystem: Environmental > Terrestrial > Plant litter >...
CTAATGGCCGCTACTCCCCTGCTACGTCTCCAGCGGAGCCGATCCCAAGCAATGCTCTTGTGCCCAGGAAGGCATATCTGGCGGGGCAGTATAATCAGCAGCCTTACAATGATTTCGACGACGTTTCGGGTGGTCGTGGTGCTGTGTCAGTACCTCAGGTTCCATCAACACTTGCTTCCAGCCTTGATCCCATGCTGGTCAAGGAGTTGGCAGACCGCATCTACGAAGAACGACGAAATGAGAAACGCTATTCGTCGAGAAATACCGCGACGCCTCCCCGAGGAAGGTATTACAGTGAGCCACCAGGATCCCAAGGCTCGGCCGACTCGCCGAGAGGCTACGGATCCCAGGCAACAGATGAACGGTCTGCGGTTACGTTTACGAGCAGGCCGACTCAGATAATCAAGCCGCGCGCAATATCCCCCGCAGCGAACCCGAACCATAGGATTAAGCGGAAATCCGTTAGCCCAGTGCCTCCATCCGCGGAAGAGCGACGGCTTTCAGAGATTCCGTATGGGCCGGATTCATTTGATGCCCTCAACTCGAGCTTCTCTTCCAACAAGAATGCCGAGCCTGAGAAGCCAGATTATTCCGATCCCAACGCCAAGATCATTACGCACGATGGTAGGGAGATTGACCCATCCGATCACCTGCCTATGGAATCTTGGGCTCCCGAGCCCGAACCGAAAAATACCCCGCCAACCCGGGACTCGCGTCAATACCCATCGCCGGGCGGTCCCCAACCCCACCCCCAATCAGCAAGCGGCCGACGGCAGCTGCGCATTGCGGGAAGACCGCAATCCATGGCAAACCCGGTTACGTACACGGATGACCTACCACGGACACCGCCGGCGCCGAGCAGCGGAGGCCGGAACCGCTTGCAGAAAAAACAGAACCGCATGTCTACTATCCCAGCACCTTCCAGCTCACCCGCGGGCTCCAGTCCTCTTGCGCCTATATCTTCCCATAACTATCAGGATGGAGGCGGAAGCGGCTTCACACCGCCACGGCCGTCGAGGGCGAGCACGTGGGACCACGAGAACCACGCTCCAAAATACGGCAGCCCGTCGGGTACAATGCGCGGGGGGCCGACTATCCCGGCCAAGATACCTATGCCCGTCATGAGCGGTGCACTGGTGACGGAGCCGATCGGCCGAGGCGGTACCGAAGACTGGGCACTCATGCAGGAGATGAGTCGCATTGATATTGGAGCAGGTCGCTCCCGGCGACATGGACGTGGCTACTAATATGGCATTATCCAGCCGCCTTGAGCTCAACAATTTCCGGCAGTGGAGTTGCAGGCTATAGAGAGACTAACAATGTATTGTGTGTTGCTATACCGGAGTTTTGGTGGATTTTTGCGCGGCGCTATCTTTTGGGTTTCAATTTCTTTGCATCGATGAAATGGATTTGCGTCATTGCGTTCAAAATAAAGTATTGTACCTACCTGACTGAAACGTCTGGGTCATATGAGATGGAGATATCAATGATCGGGTATGTAATATAGAAGACAGAAGATGAACATGACATTGCATTCCTGTTCTCCGCAAAGGCTGCAATTTTGTGTTATTTTTGGGGGGCTTGTCAAGTCTCCGCCATGGGTCTCGATCCAATCTCACTCAACCTTAGGGGAGGTAGTACGGCTGTACAGAGGTAGAAACTATCGACTCGAGCTTATGAGGATAACAAGGATCCTCCAGATTCTTCATCCAACCGAGTCCGACGGGACAGCCCACACGACTTTGCATATCCGTTTTTTTCCCCTCTTCCTTTACCTATCTTTCTCAATTATATTCCACCTTCCCTTTCCGATCCGTTTCGATTTTCTGGTTTCTTGTCAGCCTTCCCACGTAGAAAGACAAACACGCCCCAGACTGGTCATCTACCGAGAATCCAAGTACTCTGCACCTAATCAACCGAGAGAAACACACGGGCATCACACATTTTAGGGAGTAGAAATATTAAAGAAAATGTTAATCGTTATCAACGTGCGTTATCTGGGGAATCTCTGGGGCCAACAACCAAACCTAATCCTGAACCGCATACCCGTCAACAGATTACCAACCCTTTTGTTTCCCTTCCGTCACGCCTTTTCCTACCCTTTCCCTCCCATCAGACGGCCCCTCTAGATCTAACTGGGGAAAATAAAACATGCAACAGCCAGAAGCAGGGGGCTAATCAAATCATCAATCCATTTTACTTATATAACTTGCTCTGCTTGCAAGTCTCGTGATAACTACCTCGCATTAGAACCTCCGGGGTAGGGGGAAAATCTATATCATGAAGCGACTAGGGCGAAATACCGAGCTACGAGAAGCTCAGTTGAACAGTTCGGGCTTGTGTTGCTGAAGGAGCTGCGCCATCTTTGTAACTAGTTCGCGCGTTTCGTCGTCAAGCTGCTCCTGCGGGTCGCCTAGGACTGTCTTGAAGACGGGGATGAGCTGAGGGGACAGTTCCATAACGGTTGGGTTGGACATGTCATCTATAGAAGAATTATTAGAAAAAAAATTCCACCAAAAAGCACACGTGTGAGCAAAAGCGGGTCCGGGTTGACTTACAGAGCTTGTAGAGGCACTGGAAGATGGGAGGGTTCTCCTCGACATCCTGCTTGAGAGGCAGAACACTAACCACTAACGGCAATAGCTTCGCCACAACTGCCACGTCGGGGTTCTTCATCATCATGCGCGCAAAGCAACCAGCAACATTGTCCTGCATCGTCGATCCTGTCGTATCGAGAGCCGGCTCCAGCGCCACGACGACATCCTCATACAGGCGAAGGACTTGCTGGTCCTGAGACGAGAAAATCAGCTGGCCGATAGCAAAGGCAGCGTTTGACTTGGTCAAATCGTCCGTGTCACGCAGGCGCTTCATGAGGATCTTGCTGAGCGCATCGGTGAAGGGCGTGACGGCAGATCCCAGATACTTTATCACCTCCGCCATGGTGCCCGTAGAAGTTGACCGTTCGACATCCTCCTGCGAGCTGGCAAGCTTGATGATAGGTTTGATGAAGATCATCCAGTGGTTGCCAAAATTTTCGCCAAGAGCCGCCGACATGCCGATAATGACATCCAGAGTGGTGTCGATGACGAGCCAGTCGTACTCGGACGTGCCGCCTTCGACGTCGACATCCGCTTCGTCGCCAAAGTCTTGTTGGCACGGGTGGCATCGCGTTAAGAGGGCGGCGATGATAATGACCATCTGCTTTTCCAGATCTTTGACACCGAGGATGGCGGGTCCGCAAAGCTTGAGAGCCTCGGCGCAGTTTTGGTTGACAACAGAAACAACGGACCTGTCGGATAGAAACGTGTTAACTCGGGGCAATTGAGCAGGTAATCCGACCAAAAATTACAGCAGCGTGAAGTTGAAGATTCAGAACTGTTTAATACGTTTTCTCACCATTGCGAAGTGCGTCTGCGTGAGCTGGGTATAACGCGAGGTAGTCATCATGTAGAGGTGCGAGGAAAAAATGAGAGGAAACAATTAGCACATACCTCTCGGGGTCGTCGGCCCACACCTTGAGAGTCGAATCAACAACAATTTCTGCAAGATGGAGAAGAGCAGGCTCAGTGTAAGAACTTGTCTTGGCCTTGCTGGGCTTCCAGGGCTTATCCCCCATTAGCAGCTGCCAAAGCCGGACGTATATTCTCCAAAGCGTGGAGAGTGTAGCCTTTCTGCATCCCTCGTATGAGTGATCCGTAAAGTCCTTGAGCTTCTCCAAAGTCGGCTCGAGGTAGGTCTTGATGCCGTCAAGATTGCAGGCCTGGCAAATGACATCCCCCAGAACTTCGATGGCGACTTCTTGCTGCATGGCCTCCGCCGAGACGCCATTGAAGTCGGCGATATCTTCAAAATCGCTGTCGTCATCCATGATACCTTCACTCTCCTCCAAGGCCTTCTTCAAACGCAGCTTTTTGCCGCCGACAATGAGAACCTCGCCATCGGCCGCGCCTTCGACCAAGCCGGAGTCAATCTCTAACTCCTGTTCCTCCATTTCTAGGACGCTGAATAGACCCTTGAAGACGCCAGGAAGGAACTGTGCAAAGTTCTCGCCGTAAAGCTTTGCCAACTGGCCCCACAGGAGAAAGCTTGTTTCCTTGAGAGCGGCGCTATCAAGAGAGAGAGCCTCCTCGCTCGAGTGCATTAGGTCCGTCACATAAGGCTGGAATGCCTCGGCGCCAACAGCATTGGCGATATCTCCCATGGCGTCGCAAACAGCCGAACGTAGCGCCAGCTGTTCAACACCCTCCGTGAGGGTCAAGTATTGGCCTAGGCCCGACATGACGTCCTTGAAATAGGGCAGGAATGCGTCGCCAAGGGCAACGGCGATAGTTCCAACAGCGGATGCCGCCGCAGCCTTAATTGTCTGATTATCGTGAGAAAGTAGACGACCCAAAGGCTTGAGCAGTTCCTGTCCAAACCCCTTTGTGACGTTTTCGTCAGGGTTACTGATGCCGACCGAATTAAGAGCGCCGCAGGCCGCACGAATGATGCTGGCATTTTTCTTCTTCGTCGAGTCCTCCGCTGTGGCCGCTTGGACATTTTTCAGAAGTGCTTCCAGGATCTCCTTGTGGGCTGGGGCAAATTCGTCCGACATCTCATCAGCAAGCTGAATAGTACCGATTAGGGCGGCGTGGCGAACGCTTTCCACCTGATCATTTAGGAGCTTCACGATCAGAGGGAGCAAGGGTTTGAGCTGGGTGGAAATGAAGTCGGGCGATCCCTCAGCAGCAGTTCCAAGCGCGAGAATGGCGGCTTTCCTGCAAGCTGGATTCGGGTCTTGCGTCATCCGCGGGAACTCGTCCAAGAGAGGGTTGATAACTTGTCGAGGTGGTAGATCCGTCGCCAGTTGGTCAATAAGCGCCAGGGCCGTCCTGACGGGCGAAAGATCATCCATGTCATCATCATCGAGCATGTCGTCTTCCATCTCAGCCACGATAGCCAGTGCCGTCGTCATGAGCTGGGGGGCAATATCGCGCATAGCCTGGATCCTCATGCGTCGGGCATGAACGCTCTGGCTTAGGAAGGCAAGGGCTTGTGCCCGTGCATCGTCCTCGATCTGCTTGTTGGACGCGATGGTGATCATAAAGAGAATAAGGTCCTTGAGATGTGCGTTCAGAAGAGCCGGATCGTAGGCCAAGAAAGATTGCAGGACTTCGAAGATTTCTCCATAATGATCCGAATCGCCCGTCTCGATGGCATTTTTGAGGATTCGGACCATGGATGGGAAGAGCTCCTGGATAGCCGCCAGCGACTTTTCGTCCTCATCGGGCTCAATGACGATAAGGAGAGCACCGAGGGCCTTGATAGTATTAACACTAACCTCCTTGCTTTCACCGTCGTTGATAGTCTTGCTGAAGAGTTGCATGAGCTGCTCAATGTGGTCACTGAAGGAGACGGGATCGTTGTCGAGGATAGCGTATACAATATAGGAGCCAACCTCTCGCGATCGAACGTCGCCAGCCATGTTTAGGCCGATAATGTTTCTGAGGAAGTCCTTGCCGTCTTCCGTCTCGAGGTCGAAACCCGCGACCACCGCTACTAGACGGGCCAAGGACCGTCGAGCAGGCGCCGCTTCTTCTTTCAAGGTGCCCTGGATCAAATGCTGCCTCGCAAGAACCTTTTGCTCTTGAGGGATCTTTTCCCAATGCCTCCTAGTGATTCGGGCTGCCTGGACGGCGGCAAGCTGCCGGATGCCGGAATCATTGTGGGTGATGGCAATCTCAATCAGGAGAAGGAGAGATTGGGGTTGGGAATAGTAGTTCTTCTGCAGCTCCGCCGTGACCGCCTTAACCTTTTCGGTGTCGGCTGGAAGAGTATCCTGTTAGAGCCGGCGCGTTGCTGTCGAGTCGGGATGCTGAGCTTCGAGAAGCATGAGGTACTCACGGATCTGGCTGGCCTGCAGCAGCTTGACAAGCTCCTCCTTGTCCATTTTGATGGTGGCACAAGACTGTATGAGCTTCCGCGATCAAAGAGGATTTTCTAGAGAATGGGGACGCGAGAAGGAAAAGTAGGTGCGAAAATCGCCGCCGTTGGTGCCCGACCAAAATTTTTGTGGGTGGTTCAGAGAAAAAAAAAGTGGTCAAATTTTCGCGACGACAATAATATTTACCCCGCGTGCCGCGCGATAAGATAAGCCCTGCCCCGCCTTCGCAGGCGCCCGAGGCTGCTCTCTCGAATATCCTCAATATCTTCGTTACAATCTACCCCTGTGCATTTATGATCCATCAAATTTCATTGGGCAAGATAATACTATATAAATATGCCTAAGAGGCAAAAATTCCACCTATAACAGACTGATAGGAATGCTATACACTTAACCTTTGTCATGGATCCACATGTAGATTTAGACTGCGGTTTGCTTCGGCCAGCGAGGGGCACCCGCGCTGCATAATAATACAAAATATGTTGTGATCCATCTGACATCACTGAGACTTCCTAAAGTATCGGTGCCTATCCTATCTCTGGCATCACGGTTTAATATTCTTGTTAGTACTTAGTCCGTCTTTGGCTCTCTCAGCTACAGCATCAAGGTTGATCAACAGCAATATCTGAATTGTGTAAACACCACGATGGCGGGTGCCGCTCCTAAAACAGGTCTCACGCCCAGCCAAGTTGAAACCTTCAACAGGCAAGGCTACCTCATCATCCCCGATGCCCTCCCCCCTTCAACCGTCGCCGACCTCCTCCATGAGACACACACCATGCTAGACAACTTCTCTCTAGATGATCATCCCATGACGCGCTTCTCCACGGGCCAAAAGTCCGAACATGTCGGCGACGACTACTTCCTCACCTCGGGCGACAAGATCCGCTTCTTCTTCGAAGAGGACGCGTTCGACGCTAGCGGCAACCTCACAAAGCCCAAGGCCCGTGCCGTCAACAAGATCGGCCACTACCTCCACGCGCTCTCGCCTCCTTTTGCGCGTCTGCTAGGCCAGGAATCTTCCGGGCTGACGGTGGCCCGGCCGGCCGACGTGGCGCGGGCCCTCGGCTTCGGGGACCCGCGCTGCCTCCAGAGCATGGTGATCTGCAAGCAGCCCGAGATCGGCGGCGCCGTCCCGCCACACCAGGACTCGTCGTTTCTCTACACGGACCCGCCGTCGGCCGTGGGGTTTTGGTATGCCCTTGAGGACGCCACGCTTGAGAACGGGTGCCTGAGCTTCCTGCCCGGCTCGCATCGGTGGGCGCCCGTAGAGCAGAGGCTGGTGAGAAAGCCGGGGGATACGGGGACGGAGATGGTGGCTAATGATGGCCCAATGTTCCCACCGGGTAGTGGGTTCGCGGAGAGGCCAAATGGGAAAGAGGAAGAGTATGTGCCAGGAGAGGTCAAGGCAGGGAGTCTGGTTCTTATCCATGGGAACTTGCTCCACAAGAGCGAGAAGAATACGAGTCAGAAGGGGCGGATCATTTATACCTTTCACATAATCGAGGGGGATGGCTGCGTCTATGACGAAAGGAATTGGCTTCAACCGCCCGAATCTGGCTTTACTAAATTGTTTGCGCCCTAGAGCTGTTGTTGGGGTCTATTGTAAAGTTGAGATTGGCACATCGTGCAACGCATGGTAATGGTCTAAATGTTTCTCGTATCTACAGCTTTGTAAATGAAGGATTCTGGATCTTTCACAAATTTGGGATATCGGACTGAACATAAAATTTCTTCGGATATCATGCGGGATGACATAAAGAAAAAAATCTTCTACTAATTTGATGTCTACAGCAGTTCACGAGCGAACTCTGTCGGGCCACTAAGTTTACGCTTCATCTTCATCATCATCTTCAGACATCTCCTCATCTCCATCCTCGTCATCCTCGCCGTCGTCCTCACTGTCCTCTTCCGACCCAGATTCTTCTTCCGACGAGGAAGACGAGCTACTAGACGTCTCCGGAAGCTCCTGATTAACATCCATAGCATCGTCAGAATCAGAATCAGAATCGTCGGACGAGCTGGTATCTGAAGATGATCCTTCATCATCTTCCTCATCATCGTCACCGTCAGTCTCGGAGGAGCTACTACTACTGTCCCCACCCGTCCGTTTCTTTGACGCGCGGATTCGTTTTGCGGGTGGACCGGCCGCTCCGTCGTTGCCAGTACCTCTTTTACCTCCATTCGCATCCGCCACGGCCGGTGCGTTCGCATTGCCAGATTCCTTGTTGGCCGCCAGATCTGATGCACCGTCCATCGTGTCCATGAGGTCGTCTATAATTATCTCCGCACGCATTCGCTTGACTACTCTTGAAGTCACAGTACCATTTGCGGATGTTACTGTGCTGGTAAATTCCATCTCGCTGTAATATTTCCTTTTCGACCCAGGCCCCTCATTCGGCTGCAACATACGCGACATGATATCTTGATATTCCTTCTCTTTCGGCTCGACGTCCTTTGTTCCGTCAGGAAATTTGTCCCCCTTTATGACTTCCCGCGCCGTCTCCAAAAGCCGCCGGCGAGCAAGGCCCTTCAAGCCGTGGATGTAGTCGTAGAGAGTATCGATGTCATTCGCCGGTAAAAGTGCCGAGTCGAATGCGTTTTGAAGCAAGTGCGTCTGATGGTTGGTGCTGAATTTCCAAGTTTCCTTCGACGTTTTCCACCGTCTGAGGTATTCCAACGTATCTTCTGCTGTGAGGACAGGGTTGCGGTCTTCTTTCGGCGGGCCCTTTTTCCTTGGCTTCTGTTTCTTCGCCGTCTTTGGTGTCGCCTTACCGTTCGGCTTGGCTGATGCTTTGGCTTTTGGGGTACCAGGGGCCGATGTGGGTTTCGAGTCTTGAGCGAAAGAAACAGACTTCCTCCTCTGGTAGGCTATCTCTCCCGAAATATCGTGATCCAATTCTTCCTTCCTCGGTTTCTTCAAAGACGACCGCCTCGAATGGTCGTCAAAAGGCCGCTTCCGCTTTGGTGTCGCGTCAGTCGCCGGCCTGGAGTCGGGCACTGACGGATTCGCTTGCGCAGAGCCACCACTAGCAGATGCAGGGAACTTGAGCTTGAGGCCCAATCGTTTCCACGCCGGGACCTTAGGCGCATTCTGCGTAGAGGGGAAAGACATCGTGGGCTGGATTGCGCGGTTCAATTCTAGGATCCCCCGAAAGAGAAGGAACCAGACCAGTTTCCTTTGGCTGGTTTACTCGAATCGCCAAACACAAACTATCGGATAAGTCGTGTCATGATTGGGTTGCTAATTAGGCGTTATTGCTTGTTTCTGGTGAACATCTTGGCTGCAACTTTTTTTTTCGTTGTTCAATCAAAAATTGGAGATGTGGGGCAGACTAAGAGCCAACCTTGAGCGAGATCTGCTTACATAACAAAACCCAGCGCATGGTACGCCCTCGGTGGCTGCCTCAGGCAACCAGCGTGGCAGGCTGCCGCTGGCGACGCAAAGCTTCAGCCTTCTGAAGCTTAGGTAGCTGTTGCAAACGCGTTCGTTCCCGAAAATTGACAACGACGAACAGCATCACGAACCTAGCACCCCTACTCGATCATTGTCGTTGATAGCCTACGGAATCACTTCGAGAAATATTAGTTATTGAACAATATTCACTCGAAGACAACGACAGACATCATCCACCATCATGTCGAGTAGGTTTCGGTGAATCGTGGAACCTCTCCATGCCGTTGCTAACGCAAAACTTTTCCAACAGCCGGCGGTGCCTCGGAGAGGCACATTACCATCTTCTCGGAACAAGGTCGCCTGTACCAAGTTGGTATGTTACTTCAATCCCCAGATATTTCGACGGCGCTGACATGGTCATGGAACAGAATATGCCTTCAAAGCCATTACCGCTGCCAACATCATGTCGATTGGACTTCGAGGAAAGGACTGCGCTGTAGTTCTCTCTCAGAAGAAGGTTCCGGTATGTAAACTCTGGATTGGGGTTTGGGACCCTCCGCATGTTCGATGCTAACGCCTCCAAAGGACAAGCTGATCGATCCCGCCTCTGTCTCCCACATCTTCCAGATTTCGCCGTCGGTAGGCTGTGTTATGACCGGATCCATCGCCGACGCTCGACCATTTGCCCAACGAGCTCAAGTAGAAGCAGCCGAGTTTAGGTACAAGTATGGATACGAGATGCCGGCCGATGCCCTGGCAAAGCGATTGGCGAACATCAGCCAAGTCTACACGCAGCGGGTAAGGAGACCACGCCCACAAGGCAGACTTGGCGCTTTGAACGAAGAAATGATGGCTAATTACGTGGGGCGGCAGGCTATGATGCGTCCATATGGTGTTGCAACGACGCTGATTGCCCTGGACGAAGAGTACGGCCCGCAGCTGTTCAAATGCGACCCTGCCGGCTACTACGTGGGCTACAAGGGTGTGGCTGCCGGACCTAAGCAGCAGGAGGCGCTCAATCATCTGGAGAAGAAGCTCCGCAACAAGGATTGCGCCGAGGGGAGCTGGGAGGACGTTGTGGAACTAGCTATTACGACTCTGAGCACCGTCCTCAGCATGGACTTCAAGAAGAACGAGATTGAGATTGGCATTGTGGGTGGCCCCAAGGGTGAAGGAAAGGAGGGTACGAATCCGAGCTTCAGAACCCTTACTGAGGATGAGATCGACGAGAGATTACAAGCCATTGCCGAGAAGGACTAATGCGGAGATGTGAGCGGCTGTGGCGGGGGCGATGTGGTTACCCGGTGCGTCCGACAGGCGTAGCATCTTACTGTCTCGATTCGTCGACGAGGATAGATAGCCTCGCGATGATCACAATGCCCTGAATCTGCAGAGTGGTATCCATCCTGATGCAATGGTGGTTTGTATCTGAGGAGGCAAGGTTGCTAAATATATGATAGATGAATTCACCCAGAGAAAGTCTTGGTAGATTCTCATAGGCTCTTTGCCGCCTGCGATAATGTAACATAGCCTTACCAGGAGGACAGCTGATGCAACTGAGTGGTTCAATATGTGTGCCTATTTGGCAGTCGAGATGTAAATTTTCGAGACGAGCGCCGCGCTGCCGTCAGGGTCCCGACTCTCAGATGTGAAACCACGGCGATAAATCGAGGGGCACGGCTTTTACTAGTCTTGAGCTTGATCGTATCCAGTGAACGCAACCACAGACGTCTCGCTTTGGAAGTGATCCCCGAAGGTGACATCTGTGCATGCCTCATAGGGCGACCACTCGGGACGGGCCCCTTAGCAATGCCACCGTCAAACAAGAGAGCCACATGATGCCATCGTATAGTAACTGCTCTCATACGACGGTGCCACAACCATGATATTCAGAAATAGATAGAAACATGCATTAGTTGAAAGCCACACTGACACGGGGAACCACAAAGCCATTGAAGCCACACGATTTGATCGCCACTCATGCACGAACCCAGAGGCTTGGGTCCCGACATGCCGGGAATGGTGGAGCCACTCGGGGTCTCTATGAGCTAGGTCGTCTGGAGAGAAGCGCGGCAACGCGGGTGCGGCTACCGTTACACGCCCGGGGTATACCGGGACTCCAGCCTTTGCGAGTTGTTGGAAAATTGAACATGAGAGACGATGGTGTGGGGACGCTACTGCAACCGGCAGTGAGCTGGATCTCTATCAGCCACAATTCTGAAAGCTGTCCAGCGAACCAAAACTGCCTATGACGTTCTTTTCGTTGATAATGAAAACGGTTGCCGCGGCTGCGTGGAGGGTATGTTACTCGACAAGTAATCGCGACGTTTCATCTCACATGGCTATTTTCCCTAGATTCATCCTTGGCTCTTTTAACGGCGGGGAGGCAAGAGGAGGTAAAAAAACGTTACTTTGCATCACCAGCATCAAAGCTTTCCCAATTCGGGAAGCGCGTTTTGCTAAATCCGATAATTCAGCTTGCTTTGGAGCCGTTCTAACTGTTGAGAACTGGAGTATGGCGATCTCATTGGCTGAGCCACAAGTGGCTGCTCCACAGCAACAGTGCAGTGCCCTCCGCCCCCTTCCTGTTTGGGATTGTTCGGATGGAATGGCTTGAGCTGAGTCCCTCGCCAGGCCATTCATTCCAGACACCGTCGGACTCGTCGAAATGGCCAGAAAAAATCGACATCGTGGCAGGATACACCTGCCCAGCAAAGCAGGGCCTGTCTCTCATCAACGTCATTTTTTGTGGGCCAGTGGCTAGCCCTCAATGCAGGATATTGCTGTCTTTTGCGACGGTTTTGATTTTGCCCCTTTCTTCGCCATGTCATGCAACCTGCATCTCGCCTCACTTTCTAGCTGGGCTGTGGGTCCCGCATTTTACTATTCTGTCCGAGTATTGATTTTGTACTATGAACTCATCTGCCACATGGGCCTTTTAGATGAATCGTTATCCTACGGGTGTGCAATCATAGCCTGGACTTGAGCCTTTCACTTTCCCTGCCGCTCTGCAATATCTCGAGCAAGGCCATCAGGCCAACCACTGGCCGCAACCGACGAAGCTCACGGCGGGCAAATGCGAACACCATTCGATAGTGTCGTCTGGTATGCAGTACATGCCAAATACCGTTTTGATCCCTTCCTCTTTCTCTCTCTACCTACTTTTGCCATCTTACATGGTGCAGTTGACATGCATGAGGCGGATACGTGGAGACGGCATCTTTTATTTAGGCCAGGGGCAAGAGCATCAACTTACCAGTAGCATCGCTTAACCCCCGAATGCACGACGATGGGCTCGCAGGGCTATGGGGGCCATCGGACCACACGCATACATCAACAAGGTGTCTGGCTGGTGGGTTGACTGTTCTTAGCTTTGAGCTTGCAAGCTACCCTCTTCCATCTTATTCCAACTTAACTGCCCACACTGGCCAGTCATCTGTTGTCCTTCCAAGTCTTCTTCATTTCTCCTCTCATCACACGCCCTTCCCTTGTGCCCACCGCAAGCACACGCCCCAGCCTTACAAGGCACATCTACTTTTCTCCGACTGGGGTCCGGCAGGGTGGCCAACACACAAAAATGGAAGCCGTCCAGTAATGTATGTACCCTACGCGAGCTGATTCAATTTCTATTACTTCTGCTGCTTCTCGGAAGACCCCCAGGGTGACTTGAAAGCCAGCTAGCTATACTTTGGAGTGTGGACACCATGACTATCCGATGCCGTTTGTTATAGTGAGGGTGCATGGGAAAAGCTGCATGCTGTAGTCTCGTGGGATAAGTGGAGTTGCGATTTGGCATATGTCAGTCCTTTGCAGGAAAGGTACCTTGCTTCATGAAATTGACATTTTACTTTTCTTGACATTGCTCGGGGTGCCTCCTGGGATGGCAATATCCTCGACGGGATACAAATAGGATCTTGAATTCCTTCAATTCTGGTTGTCGCGATAGACACCGGATTGAAGATCTTCAAGTGTTGCCAATCAGCTTTCAAGCCTTGCCGCTCATTACTTGTTTGGTATTCCGCATTTGCTTGCCGTTCGCCATATATATTTTTCTTCTTCGCAGTTCTGCCTTTATCAACTTGAGCTTCTTGTTGTGCTGCATCCAACTTTCTAACCATCTCGAATTTTGTCTTCTTGACTTCCTAACGCCATCAAAAACTTTCTAATTGCATCAATTCGCAATGGACGGCCGTACGTCACTCCCAGACATGACCCCGCTTGCATCCCCCCTTGTCCTGGCCGGTTGCGGATGGCCGATCGGCCGCAACCACCTGAGAAGTGGCGACTGATGGCTGAGATAGTGAACGACTACCGCCAAGCTCGCGTAGCCGAGATCCTCGAAGATTTCCGAACGCTCCAGTACTACATCGCTGCCGCCCCGGTCAACCCAGACAACATGGAGGACTACTACACGGAGGGATGGGCCGCTCTCCGACAGTGTGCCATCGACGGACAGCACATCCTCGACTGCGCGGCCGAAACGAGCGTGCCCCAAGCCAGAGGAGGACTGGAGGAACAGGAAAAAGCCGAGCTTCAACAGTAGGTGGATGGAACTCGACGATTGTCCCTTGCGGGGAGTTTGGTTTCGATGCTGACATCTGCGCCAAGAGTCCATCTCGATGCCTATGCCAGGCGACACGAAGGCCAAAAGATCTACCTTCGACAGGCTGCTGCTCAAAGGTGGATAGATTACAGAGAAGAAGTCCTTGATGGCGGCCGTCCGCACAAGGGTGCCTCGTCTGCCCTTCGAGCCTGCGACCATCAACTCCGAGCCGTGCGTCTCTTTGTTTTCATGAGTCCCGAGATGCAAAAGCTCAAAACTAATCAACCTTTTCTTTCTTGCAGGAACTGTCTTCCATCACCGATGAGGCTGTCTACACTGAGCTGCAGTCCAACGACCTGAGCATGGGCCGTTGGATCTCCGAGGACCCGAGCCTCCGTAGCGTCCTCCGCTGGCTTAGGGCTCGCCGCCCCCACTGAGTCGGCCGTGTTTCTTTTGCGCGGCCATTTTCACCGACAAGCAAACGATAGGATCACTTGAGTTTTGTTCATCGTTACTCATTCAGTGTTTGAGAAGCCTTGGACCCCCCTTCTGAGAGTACATATTTTGATTTGCACAGCGTTTTGTACATACTACTAGCCTTCGACTTTGGAGCTTCTCCATCTTCACTTCTCTTCAGTCGTTTACGATCACTTGCATTGGGCTTGGTCAGCCAGGAAGGGGTATAAAAGGCGCATAGTTGCAGTGGGATTCAACCAAGTGTCTCTGCCGGGCGCAGCAGATCTTGGATCTATTTTGCGGTCACTCCTTTTCCGAGTTTCCCGTATTCCCATCTACCTTTGGTTTTGTTCTGTTTTTGGTTTGGAATATCAACACTATTCGGGAAACAATTTTTGTTACGCTGCTCTTTATTGAAATTGAACTACTACTGAAAAGACCAATAAGCGTGACCATTGCAAAAGTCTCCGACACCTGAAATCCTCACTTATATCTGATGATCATGTATCAGCTCGGCCAATCCTGGGAATCATCGACGCATTTATGCGGGGGAAGCCACGCGAGCTCCCCTGACAGCCATGACGGAAGCCGTCAAGCTCAAACTCTATGGCTGACCTAAGACTTGTCGAAAAATATCGAAGATGGAGCCGTCGGCAACGACCCCGGTGTCCCGGTTGGAGAAGGTGAGATCAGCATCGGGCCGTAAGACTGGAGCTGATCAGCCTCATTTTGGCAGCCTTGACGAGTACTACCATATCGTACAAAGAGTGCACCGAGCCGCTTAGACGTCAAACTGAGGTCTCACGCAGCTGATTTCGAAGGATGGAAAAGCAATGCTATTGAGATTTAGAGACACAGTGTCGAATTGGATCTATGAAGTTTTGCTCTGGACGCAAAGGGCAATTCCTCCAAGCGAGAGAAGCATCCCGATGCCCGTATCTACACACGAAAACTGTGAGCCACCGGAAAACGCCAAACCTCGCAGGGTCGACTTTGAGAAAGCGGGCACGAACCTCTACTGATGACTTTTCCTTCCACCCACCACTCCCCGATGACGGTGAACAGAAAGGCAAGACTATTGACAATAGGTACCGTCAGGCTCAGCTCTGCCCCACCTCGAGTAATTAGCAGCTGCCCTCTATTCCGCTCTCGATAAAGTAAAATGTCTTCACGGTGGAATACTGGCAATTCTCTGAAAATGCCCTGGAGTAGCTTACCTGCTTGGCCGACCAACAAGAAAAACCACACGCTCCCCGTCAAATTGAGCAGCAACGGCACCGCATACCTCGGATTCCTCAGCAGATCCACAACTGCAAAGAACCCTCCGTACACCTTGCTCCGCAACCAGCTCCGCTTGACAGCGTCGCTCTCCAGCACTGGATGCGGCGGCGGGTTGTGCGACTTGGCGGCCTTGCGGATGAATGGGGTGGTAAGCCCCCAAGCCAGTCCAACGAGGAGGAACCCCAGCACGTAGTTAATGGCCGGGGGGTTCGCCGGCCCGGCTGAGGAGGAGTCGTTGGTCGAGGTCATGATCGGGTGAAGACTCCTCCTTGCCTGTGCTGTCGACCTCCCAAGTGGTTTATCGCCGGTTCGGCGCAACTTTCGGGATGGCTGCCTCAAACCAATGCACCCTCGTCCGTATCGATGGCAGCGAGAGAAAAGAAAACTAGCCGAGAGTCTTAGTAGCCGCGCGATGCCAGTCGAGCCTTGCTCTGCGATTCGACGCGTTATCTGCAGCCAGCCTTGCGGCTCTGCTCTCGGATGGCTCAGCCCCCGCTGCTACTGCTGCGATGTATTTGCCACGCACAAGCCGCATACGCCAGAGGATCCCCTGTTATCCTGGTAACTGGATGGAGGAATTGAAGCAGATGCAAGGCGTTAGGAGATGTCCGATGATGGGAGGGCGTCCCCAGGTTCTGATTCGCGAAGGTCACCCCTGCCCGCACAGCCGCGATTGTGGCGCTGTCTAGCTTGGCGGAGACGGCGGAGGCCTTGGCGTCTAAAATTTTACCGACTTTCTGCCGACATGTCGACATCATATTCCGACCTGTGCACGACAATGGAAGCACCGACTAGGGGCCGAACACGCACAATAACTGAGCAGCGGTCTCACCGTCTGACTGGATTTGGGATCCCGTCATCTGCTAGATGTTTAAATGACGCCGAGTGTAACGTTCTTCCTAGCCTCATCAAACATGATTTCTTGGGTTGGACTTCTGCTGAAGAATTGCTCCACAACCCTCTGGCGTGCATCCCATCGCTCGACCAGCCTGCGGCGGTAAGAGATAAACGATCTGTCTGGTCCGTCGTAACAGCTGTTCGGATCCTCATGAACCTTGCTTTCGAGCCTAGGATGCGTATGTGGCGTCCATGTCGACCATTGACATGTTTGCAATGCATATTCTGCCTTGCTAAGAGACGTCAGCGGCCATCAATACGGGACGTATTGAATCCATCACGATTCCTTCAGCTAACAAGTTGATTTCCCATGACTGTCCCTGAAATGCGTTCTTTGCCTATCTCTACTCGCAATCCCCAACCCTCCTCGTCCCCTCATAGTGGCCAGATATGCGACCGCAAGCTGCTCTGCGCCCATCTGAAGTTACCCGCCGTGACCTAACAGGAAACTCGAGTTCGGATTAACGGTCAGCCAGCGACCGGGGACCTTATCTCGAATCTTGCCCGAACGCTTCGCGAAAGCCACGGCATCATCACCAACGTACTTCGAACAACTAGCGCCGACTTCCCGCATGAGGACCGTAACCCTACCTAGGCCCCGTTCGTTTGTTATTCCTGCTAAGATCCTCGGGGTGCCACCATCTCAGCCCGTGGCGGAGATCCAAAGCCGGGATGTCGAATGAATGTCATCACCGTCACCCAGTTCTATACCTTTCACTTAGGCAAAACCACATATGCGTTGGCCGCCGACCATTCACTCCACCAGATGTAACATCTAATCTTCACCTGTCTACTAGTATCCCAGGCTAGCTCGTCTGCTTCTACCTGTCCATTCTCTCGCTCTCAAAGTCTTCATGCACCTTTTGGGTCTGCTAACAATATATCTTCTGCCCTTTCGCCCATGAGATAGTAATATGAGCTACGAGAGTTGGAGGCACGAGGATTAGGCTCGGGCGAAAAAGTAGGTTTTGGGCCTAGAGCGCGATCATGCGGTCATGTTGATATTCCTCTCAAATTTCCTGTGAATCGCGGGCTTACTGATCGACTCCCTGGCTTATTATGAGACTCTTCCCAATCCTGGCCTCGTTACTAGGATGCCTACGAAACATCCCATATGCTAGCGCCTTATACATTTCGATATTGATGGCCCGATGAGGGTGTAAGTATGAGTTCGGGCTGTCTTCAGCGTACTGCGTCCAGCCATCTTCGCTGATCCATTTCCATCATATAAGCTCTTAACTGGCACGCTGAACAGGCGACTGGACGCGACGTCCAGGAAGCAAACCTACCGTAGTTCACTGCTTGAGAACATTACAGCCCAAACCTCACAGACGTTTGTACTTCTTTCGGGGGTTGAGCCCCTCAAAAACGAGATAGCGACTACCCTTGCTCCGGGGTAGGTATAATCGTAGGCAACACCGAAACGCTTAGAGGCGTATTAGCTTTATCTAGCATGCTGGCATCTGTTCCGAAGAATTGGTGAATTTCCTTCAAGCTCCCCTTTAGTCGTTTTCGTAAGCCTTGACATTCGCTAACCCCTTAATTAACGCTAATATGCCCCCCCGCGTGCCGTCATCCAGTATCTGGTGCGGTGGGCAAAAAATGTGGTGTCCCATCGTCTTAAGGTGGTAGGACGTGTCGTCAATCGTCGTCCCAGGGCCGTTACTCATTCAGCCGCCATCCTGGCCTCGTCTACTCCGGCCAAGAACCTTTGCTGTAGTCGTTTCCCAAACTTAAGGTACCATTCAAGCTCCTCTCAAGCTTCTATCCTGTTTGCTTGGCGGAGAATCCGAGATGACAATATTTTGAAGCCCTTGGGCGAGGTTGGCAGCTTTGCCACCTAGGTCTAGGCTCCCGACCTGACGGGAGGATCGCCTTTGGCTCCATATGCGGCCAACGAAGGCGCCTACTACAATCCCCCCAGCTAACCAGCGCCTGAGCCAAATCTCCAACTTCCTCTCTTTCTGTACCCGTCCTACCATCAGGTTGATTGAGGTTAAGCCCACACTCGACATACTCTAGCAATGGGCCCCTTGTCTTGAAACTTGGAATCCGCTTTCTATCGGACTCCCTTCTTCTCTGGCGAAATCAATTTGGCGGGGCGCGCTCAGGGTCTCAGATCACCGCGAGGTTTAGCTTCTCGAGGTGAGTAACTCCGGCAAGCCCTATCTCCGACGGCCACGAAAATTGTCATGGCCGCAAGCGCTCTAACCCAAAGAGAGGACTAGAGGATGATGTTCCGAATTCATCAGGAAAGCGTCGAGCTGAGAGCTAAGGAATCTGCAGCTCTGATAATTGCCGCAAGGTCCTGTCCCACTAGGTATCTACTTCACAAGTGAAAGCTAGAGCTAGTGCAGGTTTCGCTGCGGAAATTTCCTACCTCTATCTGATATTTGAAGGATTCGCCATTGTTTGCCAGAAATCCGAGAGATTTTCGCTTCTCTATACCAGGGACGCCTGGACGAAGAGGATCACAGACAGTAGTTGGTGTCAGTCCACGCTCTCTTTAACCGGGAAAAAGCTTCAGGATGGGAACTTGTATTGACCGCAACTTTGAGATCTCAAATCTCATTCGAACACGCGCCACTTGAGATGGGAAAGCAATAACTAAAGGCCGCACAATCTGAGTGAACGATGGTGAAGCTCAACCCGACCTTGGACAATCTGGAACTACCGGGAGCCTCGATCATTTTTTGTCCCAGCCCCTGGAGGTGGACGCCTACCACCAACGTAGGGAACCCCCAAGTACAAGACGGGGTTTTTTGATCCAGGACCGGAACTCTCCAAGGTCCACCACCGCCTAAGCAAGCTCCGAACTCCAAATGTGCGGTTCTAAGCGCCCCACGCCAAAACGACGTTGTACGGAGCACCCATGCTATAACCTCCAAGACTACGGTTGGCGGGCAGACATAGGACTTCAACCCGCTCCCTCTTTAGGAATTGCTGCTTCTCAGAAACGCTTTTAAGATATTTGAAATTCTCTCCAGAGTTCATCTGCGGCGCCGTCTAAGTAGCCGGTCCGCTGTCCTTCATAATGGGAATGATGTTTCCTTTAGTTTCTATTGGCCCTATTCGGCTGGTTTCAACTCGCAGCGTTCTGGGTCTTGGAGATCGTTGACAAAAGGTAGACCCCAGATAAGGGATGGGCCGGCAGTATTGCTATTGGCTCCCTGCAAGTGTGTGCCGAGCCGCCTGTAGTGTAGCATCGCAGATAATGAAATACGGTTACATTGCAGACGTGGACTGGGGATTTTCGATATATCAATAACTCTTCCCCGCTCCCGCGAAATTTGATGCCCAAATTCTGTCCGACACTCTCTTTGGGTCGTTTTTTAGTTAATTAACATGAACTCGAATATGATTTGGCTCTTTTACGGGCCTCTTGTCGCGCTCCTCATCCTCGTCATAGGCGGCATCCGGCGGGTTTACTTTAGCCCTCTGTCCAAGTTCCCCGGCTCTAAGTGGGCAGCGCTGACGCTCTGGAGTGAATTCTACTGGAGCTATATCAAGGTGGGACAGTACCTGTGGAGGATTCAGGAAATGCATGAGAAATATGGTTAGTTGACCAGCCTGCGGTGCCTATCTGCTCTCTGTGCCAAGGCATAACCAATTCAAAAACAAAGGCCCGATCGTGAGGATCAATCCGTACGAGATTCACATTCTAGACCCAGAATTCTTCGATGAACTCTATGTGGCGCCGAAGAAGGCCGACAAGTATCTGTGGTGGGTCAAGCTTGCGGGCGCAGATGGGAGCTCTTTCTCGACCGTGTCCCACAGCCACCATCGACTTCGTCGCTCGGCTCTCAATCCATTTTTTTCTGCCCGGTCCGTGATGCAACTCGAGCCCGTGATCCGGTCCAAGGTTGAAAAGCTATGCAAACGATTCGAGGGCATTGCCCAAACACAAGAGGTTGTCCGTTTCGACGTGGCCTTCATGGCGTTGACAATAGACGTCATCACCGACTACGCATTTGCGGCCGATAGAAAGTACCTCGACGAACCTGACTTTAAACTTCTGTGGAAGGAGACCATCAACGGCGGTTTCCAAAACCTGGCTTTGGCAATGTACTTCCCGTGGCTGCTGCCCCTGATGAAGCGGCTCCCACTGTCGGTCGCTGCCGCCATGAACCCCACCGTCGGCCACATGCTGAGGTGGCAAGCGGGAGTAAGAGAAACGGTGAAGCCCATCCTGGAGGGGAAGGACGAGATGTCCCTCAAGGGCGAAAAGAACCGCACTATCTTCCACGCTCTTCGCGACAACGTCGACCTACCGGACGAGGAAAAAACGCTGCAGAGGCTGTGTGATGAGGGGGAGATCATGACTGGCGCCGGGTCCGAGACGACGGCTCAGACGCTGACCAGGCTGGCCTTTTACCTTAAGCATGAGCCTCGTACCTTGGAGCGCCTTCGCGAAGAGCTCGACAGCGCCATTCCCAATCCGGCTATTGTTTCTTCCTGGACCGAGCTGCAGAAGCTGCCATATCTTGTGAGTTTTGGCCCCGTGTTAGCAACATTGTCTTCTTTATTCAAGACTCCCTACAATGCAGTCCGAGGTTGCCTTGCTGAAAATAGATGCTTTGTGTAGAGCGCAGTCATTCGTGAAGGTCTCCGACTCCAATACGGAACCACGATGCGACTGCCGCGCATCTTGCATCAAGATCTTAGATACAAGGACTTTGTAATCCCTGCAGGCGTAAGTACACCCCCGCTCAAGAATACTCGCCGTATTTTAGCCAACGTGACCCCATTTAACTAACGCTGGACATTGAACATGAACAGACGCCTGTGTCGCAAACCCCGTACTTCATCCTGACTCATCCCGCCATTTTCCCCGAACCCGACAAGTTTCGACCGGAACGATGGCTCGAATCCGAGAGGGATGGCAAGAGACTCGAAAAATATCTCGTGGGCTTTGGCAAGGGCACAAGGCAGTGCCTTGGCATAAAGTGGGCTTCCCTGTGTTTTGCATCCTTGACCGTGTTGATGCATCTGCTTACTTTTCATTCTCCAGCCTTGCCTATGCCGAGCTTTACCTCACGCTCTCCGCCTTCGTCCGCCGGTTTGACTGGGAGATGTATGAGACAGGGCTGAACGATATTGTTTGCAAGCACGACTTTTTCGTTGGCGTGTGCGACGTCAATAGCAAAGGGGTGAGAGCACGGCTCACGTGCCGCTCGTGATTGCCGTAAAGAACCCGAGAAGCTACGCTTTCCTCTGTCTGTTGGCTAGCTTTGGAGAGGCAAAATCGAGATTACGTTCTAGGAGCCCAGCTTTCAGAGTTCGGGTTATACTAGTCCGGCCTCTGGCTTAAGGTATGCCCTGGCATGCAATCCGTATCGGCAAGCGGTACAACCGCCGCCCCTTTGACATAATGGGATATGTGCTCAGTGTGGGACTTGCAAAATGTCCTTGCCGCAAGATTTGACCGGGCTAGCTTTGAGGGCAGTTGTTTCCCAGGGAATTTGTCGCATAACCGACCAGTAATTGCATTGTGATATATTAAAAAGATCCAGGAAGTGAAAGATCAATAAAAATTTCAGCTGGCAACACCGGACTTCCGAACAGCTATGGCATGTATATCACGTGGTTTTATCATAAAGTGTTCTTGAAAGATTATTTGGCACTAGAGAAAAAATCGTTGGCGGTCTCGCAAGGTGGTAGGCATGATTCGCAGAAGATGTGAGCTGAGAATTGCCTGGATGTGAAGCTTGCCTTGTTGATGTTCCCGGCTAGAGGATTTGAAGCGCACTTAGCGACAGTAACTTTTAGTTATATTTCTCTCGTTTCTTCACCTTGACCACCACAACCATTGGATGTTCATTTTCTTGGAAGGCATTACAATATCCTGGAGCAAGTCCGCTTAGCCACGGATGCCGTTGCGGAAAGCCATTGTCGCTAGCACTCTGCAGAGCTGTACAGTTGCAACCTATACAAAAGAGTACGTCTGCTACCTTCTAGAAAATTGTTGGATACTTCTCAAAGGTCCTCAGCGACGATTCGAAACTCGAGTTGCGCAGCTGCGCCGCCAGGTTTCATGGCGCTTTTCCTATTCCGGTACGTATTTATCTAATGATTGGCTCGGCCTTACAGCACTAACATCGCTGCAGGTCACCTTCCGATGACGACCTACCCCCTTGTTATTTTTATTTTTTATTTTTTCACATTTCTCTAGTATTTTGACACTCGGCGGCGAACCGTACATGTCGCCACTAATGGCATCCCCGCCAGATAAGCATGGGTTTCCCAACAACCCGGATCCAAAGCATGCCTTCACAGTCGGTTGCTCCCGTTCCGGTACCATCTCTGAGGGCACGAGCGGAGACTTGTACGACTAATTTCACCTCAAGGCTCAAGCTAAAAGAGGTTCTAGTTAGTAGCTTCTTCGGAGAGCACTTAACATACTGGAAAGGACAGCAAAGTCGCCTGTAGAATAGTCACCTGTAGCAATCCCATGTAACGAAGCTCGGGCCGATGGTGAGGCCATCTCTCACAGTTCTTGCCACGGAGTGGATCGGGCTCGGAGCGATGATCTACGGACTTAATTAGAATGTGTTGGTATACAACACCATATATTGTCGGCATGGTGTGTTGTTAAAACCTCTTCCTTCCGTCCAATAGCACTTCAGGGCCTCATGCGGGCCAACCTTTACAGACTCCATGTTAAAGCGGGAGGGTTTGATCTGATAAAAACTTGGCGGGCTGTATACTTGATGGAACCGGGAGTTTCGAGTTGAGATATTGCAGTAGCATACGGGCTATAAAGCTAAAAAATGTATTAAAAAATCCAATTTTGTGTCGTAAGGTAGGTATAAGGTAGTAACGGCCGCTTACACCCCACACCTGCAGCTTTCTAGACGAGCATCTGACTATGCCAAAACAAAGATATATTCTAGTCTTTATTTCTAAGGAACAAGCCAAGGAGTGTATCGAGGGGTTTCGGCGGAGGAAGCCGGCACGAGTTGGGACGTACTAATAATGCTCGCTACCCAGGAGAGTCGCTGAGTGATTGAAACCTGACGCTCAGGAAAACCAGAATTCTTGGTAACAAAGGAAAAAATTAAAGGTGTAGTAATAAGTCTATATCAAGCAACACATGTGCCGGTACCCTTTCTATGTTGCAATGCAAAGCCTCCTGCCAACTCCCAAAAAACAACATGCCATGCCGGCTCTCTTTAACATAAATGAGCAGTGCCACCTTGGCATCACGGCAAACCCTTGGGGACATTCCAGTCCACATTATCACCACAATTATGGTACCTCATGAACCGCTCGATCCTGTCGAGCAGCCACCCTGAAGTCTTACCCTTGTCCTTCTCCGTCGGGGCACCGAGTCGGAACGACCAGCTAATGGCGCACGTGCCCTTGTTCTCCCACGAGAAGTTCCACTGGAAGCACCCGTCGTCGGCTTCGCACGCCTTCAGGCAGTTGTCGGCACTCGTATGCGCGGCCTTCTGGACGGCGGTCCAGTCGTCGCCGGGGGGCCTGTTGCCGTGCACGATCCACCCGTCAGACCAGTTGTCCCAGTCGAGGCGCGTGGGGCTCTGCATCCGGTCGGCCACCAAGGCCAGGTACACGTCGCGGAAGAGGATCGGCGTATGGCGTTTCTCGGCCGCGGCGTAGCGTTTTCTCTCGAACTCCCAGAGGAGCGACGTCTCCTCGGCCGACATGTGGTGCATGGAGGCGACGGGTTGGCACCAGGACCCGCTGGCGTAAGGTGTGTTCCAGAAGTTTTCTTCGCTGAGGGTTGGCCACTAATTTGACATTGGTAGGTTAGTCTCGCTTCGGCTGTTTGATAGCCGGAAAAGGAATGGTACTCACCACTCCCACCACTTCAATATCGGCTTTTTCCTTCATGGCTTGCGAAAACATGAGGTCGCCACAGCATAACCCCAGCGCCACCATATCATATTGCCGGGCAACGCCGGGGTTCTTATCGAGCAGTTCCGACATGGCAGGATGGGAGAGGAGGTAACCACTTCCGCCGTGGGCAAAGGGGCCGGTGCCATGGTCGTGGATGTTGCCGAGGAAATGCTTCCTTGTGGGATCCATCTGCTTGAGCCACATTACAAGCGTATCCCAAAAGACGTAGGTATCGGCGTCGATAAAGAAATACCAGTCGCGATCGGGAAGCGCCTTCCATGCCTTCTCGGCCATGTGGATATTTTTATACTTGTCGAGGCGCCACCCGGCAGGGCGATCGTCGTTCCCATTGCGTTCGGGAATAAAGCAGTGTTCCCGGTCAACGATGCAGTTCTGCTGAGCGCGGTATATCTCGAACTCGAAATTGTCAGCCTGGGCCTCGGGGAGCATGTTGTCGAGCGAGTCGTGGACCTGAACGCCGCCTATTATTTCCTCCTTATCCGAGAATATCATAAAATCCCCACCAGACACGCAGCGCATATTGGTTAGGAGCTGCGTGGGGATCTTGTTGAAGGACTCGGACGCGCCTGTTTTCAGAATGATAGCGATGTTATCGACTCTCGGAAAGCCCACGCAGAAGGGATCGCTGGTAATGATAGGGCGATCGTCCTGCGAGCTTCTCCAAGACGATGAAGCAGGAGATTGGTAGGGCTGTTCCATGTCATATTGCGGGAAGGACCGGAGCATGACGAAGAGGATGAGGCTGGCGACGAGCCCCAGGATAATGGTGCGCCGTGTTGGCGAGTAGCCCCATTTTCGACATTGACGCAGCCGAGCCGGCGATTCGAGAATTCCCATCTTGAACTCCTCCAAAGCCCGTCCAAGTTGAGATTTGGTGTGATGTCTCCGTGAGAGTACCTTTTCCTACCATGAAAAGGGACCCAAGAAAAAAGGCGAATCGGCGGACAATCGACCATTTAATGTCCATGGTAAAGGAGTTTGAACAAACCTACACAGGACCGTTTTTCCTCGTATCGCGCTTGTCAGAGCCAAAATGCGGCCGAGACCCTTGCGAGTTTGCCGATCAATGCGATCTGGTTGGCTCGTCTCAAGCCATTCCCGAGATCTGGCGTGCTCTAGAGTATTACAAGCCCGAATTTGACGATCAACGTGGCCCCTGGTTGTTTGAATTTTCGACTTGATACGACGGTAGATGGCCAGGGTCTGTGGTGAGCCGTGAGCTTGCGTCAGCGCAATCATAATCGGTGTGTGGGGGTGGAGGTGCACGACCCGGTTGCAAACATTACAGTGCAGAGACTTCCAGGAATGAAACAGGGGGATCTTCCAGTGAACAGTGCTCAACAAACCATCATTTCCGCATCCTTGCGCCGTTCGACAAGAGTAGCATAGTCCCTTGCCGCAAATGGTGTCGTTTTTAATCTCATAAATGTCGCCATCCCTCTGTAGAATGAGCGAAATTTGGACTTGGATGTTTCTGGAACTAGCATCGTGCTTGCCCGCACCGTCCTCTATCTCCCTGCCAGTGTGCGCCACCACTTACTTGGTCGGTGGCTGCAAGCCGTCTTCGCCTTTTCCCTAATCACTACGTGTGCCGTGGTTCGTTGAAACTCGGCACCATTCTGGTCAACAGCAACTATGAGACAATGCCACTCGAAAGGTCGCACCCGCACCTTCCCGCCCGCAAATTTGAGTATGAAAAGGGTCAGAATGGATGATCATGACGAAGTCGACGCATTGGACCCGCCAGTGATTACGGATCCCCGATAAGCGGGGCCAAAAATAGGGGCGCTTACGTTCCGGAAAGTCTCATCGCCAAGGGACCAAAGTGGAAACGCATTCGCACTGAGCCGAACGACGAGGCCCACTCACCCTCGACCAAGCCAGCTCGGTGTGGAATCCTAGAAAGTGCCGCCGTCCCAGGAATATTTATTAGCGTTGACACCAATCTATGGTGTCAAACTTGATACCGGTCACCTATGGCGCTTCATCTTTGAACCGCGTGCTTGTCTGCTTTTGGTTGAGAATTTAGGATAGGGGAATCTTTAATGTCGGAGAACGTTAAAATTTCAAATAGAGTCGGTCTCATCAGTTCCAAATATTTCAGGATCCAAGGATCCAGCCAGCCAAGAACCCACGTGCGACGTGACGCCTAACGAATCCCAGAGCGTCGCATTGCCACGTACCACAATCCTTGCTTGGACCCTACCGAATACGTTTCTGTTCAGATTGACTCACGCTAAACAAAGATGTTTCAAATCCCAAGAAAAGCTGCACTCGAACGCCACAGTGGCTGGATAGAGGAGCAAGGTACATAACTACGGAGGTACGGAGACGCAGGTTGGGATTTTGAATGATTAATAGAGAGTGTCTAGCCAGAGTTTGGTGCAAGGAGAGAAGTCTTTGGAATGAGAAGACAGTTTAGCTACTGCCTCTATATTTAGATAGAATGAACCGCTAAAGGACAAAAAGGGATGCGCAAGAGGAAAGAGGTACTAATCGGAGAATTGAAGGACGGATCTTTTTCTTGGAAATAGGATCCTAGGTCTCTTACTTGTCTTGAAAATACACAAATGGTAGCGTAAGCAAGAAAGTTCCGCTCTAACATTAACCTTAGTAGATAAAAACCCCAATTTAAGCGTCTGTCGTCTTCTGAAGACTCCGAAAGCTTAGCAGGATACAAAAGGGCATATATCAACAACTCGGATTTCCTAAGAGCAGTCCCGGTTAAAGATCTCGTCAATAGATATGACATTTCAAATTACTCTAGAAAGTATATAAAGCATCTGCTACTGGCTTAGCACAGCGAGTCACGTGGCGTACGAGTTGCGATCTATATGGAGTTGAAGGGCGTCTTAAAACTAGATTGGAAGTCGACGTCAAGGGACAATTGAAATGAAGGAACATGGTTGTTCTTGTCGAGGTTATGAACTGGATCAGCCACAGACTTTGCAGGCAGAGCCCACGGGCACTTCTGTCGCTTTGATGAACAAGGCTTCAAACCAAACCAGACATGGTTCATATACATTCATTCATTCACCTCGACCGCTAGCTAGAACTCCCTCTTTCATCGATTCAGGCCCAATATGTAGGCTCCTGTTATCTCCGTACCAGATCTCCTGCTGGGGCCTCGACTAGTACCCAATATCGCCCGGATCGTAGTAATCCAGGATATGTACATTGGTATCATAAATGCCCGGTTGTGTGCCCCAGTCCAAATATTCATTCATGATCTCGTCGTTGCCACTTAAATCATCAGCTTCCTCCAAGTGTACGAAGATGTGTATAGGCACAGCGTCCTCTGACTCCTTCCAAAACTCGAACATGAGACGCCCGAGCCTGCCGTTCCCTTTGGAAAACTTCGACTGGTCGTGAAAGTTAACTTCGAAGCCGTTTGTGTTTAGATCATCCCCCCTGAAAATAACCCTCCTAACGATGAGATTTTCACTATTTTATAGACGCCAGGTCAGCATGCTCCCTGAGCAACCCAAACCCCTTCTCTTTTCCATATATGGCAATCCTGCGAAGCTTTACCCCTTACTGAGCTCTTAATTGCTGTATGATAAGCGAGGCATATATCTGGCCCATGTGATAGGCCGAGCCAAACAGGTGCCTAGAATTAGTGATGAAGATGCAAGATGAGAATGTTTCGGGAAGCTGGCGCCGGGTCCTTGGACGGCTAGTAGTGAGCCATCCGCCACGGCGGGCCCGGGCTTTCATTCAGAATGGAGCTGTAAACGGGAAGCCAAAGCGGGATTGGATGCCCACCCAGGTGTAAGCATAACCGAAGATTCCGGAACGGTCTGGTAGACACCGATAACGGCAACCTAATGCGGTCCATGGTTCATCCACTTCAACTACCGGTAATTTTAGCTTGCAGTGCGGCGCGAGAGAGCTAGCCTACTAAGGAAGGTTCTGTGCAGTGATACGGAGCTAGTTGAGGGCACAATATGCTCTTAGCATCAACTATCTTCCGTGCCTAGCTGTGAAAGCTGATGCCTCGCCAGGCGGTGTTCCGGCCTGGGTCTTGCTAGATGGCGGAATAATGCGCGCTGGTTGCCGCAGGTAGGCTTCCGTACACATAAAGGGGAGAAAGCCTCAAAGTATTCAATTGGTGGCTCTCTGCGCATCTGTCCCCAACTCAAGTCATGACAGGACCAGTACCCGACAAGGCTGCAGCCCTGCAGAGGTCTATATGTTAGACTGCAGAGCCAGGGGATTGAGCCAAGCCTTCTCACCGTCTGACTTGATGTGACTTCGAACATTCAATCACCGCCTCGTACCTTCAGCTTTCCTAGGGTGGGTCGCGGCCAATCTCTCGTTCTGGATGAACAGGATCTTTTTGTCGGGCAGCCTATTTTCAAGTGCCATATGTGGAACAGCCAAGTCGGCAGCCTAGACGGCCATATTCGAAGCTGGACCCGAAGTCCGGAATAGAGGGAGCTGACTGGTTTCTCCGCTTCCTATCAACCGGCTTCAGCAGTTTCTTGGCCTAGGTCTGGTCGTGCATGACGGAGTTGGTGTCGTAGGACCCTCCCAGTTGTTGAGGGGCTCGTTGGTGCGCTTTTCGAACTGGGGCCTATCACGCTCTCCTTGGGGATTTGGCTCGATGAGAGGTTGGTCGGAATATCGGCGTAGAACGAGATGCGCTGGTACTTTACAAAGATCGCCCTGCTCGTCTCTGGGGCGCTAGCCTAACAAAGACTGTGTGGTATCTTCATTCTGCGGACAGGCGCCCTAAATTTCGTTAGGTTAGTTAGGAAGAGTTGGATTCTGGAATTCGAGTTGATCGAGTCGGATCTCAGCTTGTGAACTGTGAACTTCCTCTGACCGCGGTGGCACCAAAGGCGGAATGTTCGTAGTTGCAGCGTCCGTAGCTGCCTACACATGTATCTGCCGAGAGTAGCTGCTTAGTTTTTGCTCTCGACAGCGTGTGAAGAAGGGGGAAAGGATTGAAATACTGTCGATGCTGTTGGCGTCTCCATGCGGAACACGTTGACCAGATAGGTATTCTTAAATAGACAGGGCTCTCTTTCCTGGATTAATAGAGCGTCCGGAATTATTCGTGGTCGAGAGTGTAAAGTAGTGGAGAACCCACCGCGTTTCGAGCACCTCAACTTCCGTATCAAGAAGTATCTTGCAAATTCGCTCAAGTTCATGGAGTACCGAGGAAAGGGCACCGTTCGAGCCACCGAACAGAGACCTCCGATAGGTGGGTACCTTTTCTAAGAACACTATGAGGGTTTAAGCTAATGAAAAGGAACACCTCGCCAACTTGTCTCTATTCTAGTGATAATTTACCTGGTATGGAAAGCCGTCTCCAATGCGGCCCTCGAGCGGAAGTAAGTTAGGGATAAGGTTCTTCTGAGGATTTGCAAAGCCGCCAGCGGGCACAATTTGCAAAGGCTTAAATCGCGGGCCCCCGTTGAGGCTTGACACTGCAGTTTAGTTCATGGAGACGTAACAGGGTGATGGCAGGGATCACGTGACACACTGTATCTAGCAGAATCGGTGGCTACATATGGCCTTGAAATGCCGCTGCTTTCCTATGTGCAGCTTCCATGTCACCTAGCCGGGGAACCGAACTTTCAATCTCGTCGCTGATAAAATAGGACATAATTAGGACAACCTACTTTCTGCCCAAGGAATTTATACCACCACGAGAGGGCAGATAGGAGGGCAACATTATCGTGCATGCTGACTCCAGATCATTTGGGTCCTAGTCCATCCGTCTGGAAGGACCAGTTTGGACCCCTAGTTAATTAATCAAAATTCTAGACGTAACCAGGAGATAGCGTATTCGCCACGTTCTAGTTACAACGAGTCTCAGGGGTAAACCCGACCTTCTGGAAACATCCCGAACTCCCTAAACTCTAAACTACTAAGTATATTTACGCTCATGCCCCTTGGAGCCTCTTCTGCAAATATGAGAAAAAAGAGGAGTAATATTCCCTTGTTTTCTCCTATGTTCGAGCAAGCGAAGCTCTGCGCGACGTTAAGAACTATATCCGGAAGATGGGTGAGATCGTCGATATAATGACTCGGGCAGCTTATCTGACGAGAAGCCAATTATCACCACACGTCCAGAACTACACCCGATCGCAATGGTCGACGCCGCAACGACCGAGCACATCGGTCGGAGCTCGGCTGGTAGCCAAAGCAGATTCTTTCCGTGCCAGGTGACCCAGCACCGATCTGTGCTGACGCCGCATCCGAAACGGTGCCTAGATCTATCTCCGGCCCCGGACTCAATATAGCCGTCTCCGTGGCTGTGGCCGCTGCCGCAGTCTGCAATGTTATCCGGACGCGATACGACCGAAGTACTTTTCTTCGGGTGTATCTGCGAATAAATCGAAGAATGAGGGTCCGACGAAGGAGGGCCAGAAGCAGGATCGAGGACTGTGGATGAACTGATGATGAGACCTACGTCGGTAAGGATACGTGAGCTATCCGGTTTAAACGTAGCGTACTTAGTCGCCACGCCAATATCAACTGTCTCTACGCACTCGCCCATCTCGACCTGCCAGACCCGTACCGTGTTGTCGCCGGACCCCGACACGATATGCGTGCTATCGTGCGAGAAGGCGACCGAGGTAACACATGCGCTATGGCCCTCGAGCGTCTGTACGCATTCGCCCGTCTCGACCTGCCAGACCCGTACCGTGTTGTCGTAGGACCCTGACACGATATGCGTGCTATCGTGCGAGAAGGCAACCGAGGCAACCCATGCGCTATGGCCCTTAAACGTCTGTACGCATTCGCCCGTCTCGACCTGCCAGACCCGTACCGTTTTGTCTTCGGACCCTGACACGATATGCGTGCTATCGTGCGAGAAGGCTACCGAGGCAACCGAAAAGCTATGGCCTTTGAGCGTCTCTATGCACTTGCCTGTCTCGACCTGCCAGACCCGTACCGTGTTATCGTCGGACCCTGACACGATATGCGTGCTATCGTGCGAGAAGGCAACCGAGACAACCCATGCGCTATGGCCCTCGAGCGTCTGTACGCATTCGCCTGTCTCGACCAGCCAGACCCGTACTGTCTTGTCGCCGGACCCTGACACGATATGCGTGCTATCGTGCGAGAAAGCAACCGAGGCAACCCGATTGCTATGGCCCTCGGGCGTCTGT
>Ga0247774_1000158_pt1 | contig 31494 bp, 33 predicted proteins | sample UWRJL001104B6_FD_179933 | JGI IMG/M metagenome (GOLD analysis project Ga0247774, IMG submission 179933) | Plant litter microbial communities from Arlington Agricultural Research Station in Wisconsin, United States - UWRJ-L001-104B-6 | ecosystem: Environmental > Terrestrial > Plant litter >...
CGCTCAAACGGCCGCGTGAGCCTCCTTCAGCAGCCGTGCCGTCGTGTTGTCAGCCGGAAAGAACGCTTCGATCGCGAGCTCTGAGAGGCTGACTTCTAGCGGGCTGCCGAACACAGTGGTGGTACTAATCAGGCTGAGCACGCCGGCTTCGGTGCGCAGCTGTAGCGGAACGACGATATCGCCCTGCTCGTAGGGGCGCGTGGGTTCGTTCAGCTTCGGGCTCGGGTAGCGCTGCAGCTCGAGCATCAGCGCGTGGAGCGCAGGGTCAGCCCGCAGTTCGAGGTCGCGCGCCAAACGCCCCAGCAGGTGGGCACGCCAGCGCGCTAGGTTCAAGATGCGTGGTGCCAAGCCCTCGGGATGCAGACTGACTCGCAATACGTTCAGCTTCGGCGTCATCAAGTGGGGTAGAACCCCTACCAAGAGCGGCGCCACGCAGCGATTTGCGGCCTGAACGTTCCAGTGACTATCTATCGCGAGCGCCGGGTAGGGCTCGTGACCATCGAGCACTAGGCGTACGGCTTCTCGTGCGGCGAGCATTCCCTCGTCAGTGAGCGCACGCTCGGCAAACGCCGGAGCGTAACCAGCAGCCAGCAGCAATCGATTGCGCTCGCGCAGCGGGACCTCGAGCTGCTCGGCCAAATGCAGGAGCAGCTCGCGGCTCGGCGACGAACGCCCGGACTCGACGAAGCTCAAGTGACGCGTGGAAACCTCGGCTAGCGTGGCGAGTGCGAGCTGACTCAAGCGACGACGTTCCCGCCAATCGCGTAGCAGCGTTCCCACCGGGCGTCCCGCGTTCATGCTGGGTTCTAGCGCGCCGCGCAAGTTCGCGCGAATCGCGCGAGGTCCGCGTTCAAGCGTTCGCGATGCGTGAAATAGAGCCCATGAGGCGCGCCTTCGTACACGCAGAGCTCCGCATGCGGGATGAGCTCCGCGGTCGGGCGTCCGGTGATCTCGAGCGGGGCAGACGCATCCCTGTCACCGTGGATGACCAGCGTGGGCAGGTCGATCCTTTTCAACTCCGCCCGAAAGTCAGTGCTCATCTGGATACGACTGCATGCGATCGCCCCTTGGAGCGACGTCTGCAGCATCATGTTTACGGTCCAGTCTTTGATCTGCCGCGAGGTCCCAGGAGTGAAGTAGGGCTCGGCGTTGGCTTCCACCCAATCGGGGAACGATCTAGAAAACTGCGCGCGAACCGCCTCAATGGCGTCCGCGTCGATGCCCAGCGGGTTGTCGTCGGTCTTCTGTAAGAAGGGCGTCGCAGCGGGCGCCAAGAGCAGCAGACCCAGCAGCCTCCGCGTCCCGTGGCGGGTGATGTAGCGCACGGCTTCGCCGGCCGCGAAGCTGTGGGCCACCAAGATGACCCGTGTCAGATCGAGCCCAGCCAACACGACCTCGACATCGTCCGCCAGCGTGTCGAAGTCGTAGCCTCCCGAGGGGTCTCCCGAACGCCCGTGCCCTCGGCGATCGTAGGCGACACAGCGGAAGCCTTGCTCGCTCAAAGGCGCCATCTGATAGGCCCATGCATTCGAGGACAAGGTCCAGCCCGACATAAACATGAGCGGGAGTCCTTTGCCCCAGCTGCGGACGAAGAGAGAGGTGCCGTCTGACGCGGCGATCGACTGCTTGGCGGTGGTCATGGTCAAGTCCTTCCGTTCGGGATTCATTGCTCCGCTAGGCTTGACCGCTGCTCGGACGGGGGGCGATTACCTCGGAGGTAAGGATCTGACGCCACCTGGCTTTCGGGGGGCGCGCTGGATGGAGTTCGGCTTCATCGAAGCCAAGAATCACAAGGCGCTCTGCCGCCTCACCGAAGAAGGCAGCACCGAAACGTACGAACTCTGAGCAATAGTCGCGCGGCCCGTCTCAAGGCGCAAAGCGCTGGTCGCCTTCGGTCAGCCAGTCCCAGTTGTCGCCCACGACCTGTGCGACGGAACCATCGTAAGTGTGCCCAGCGCTGGCGCTACCGCCGACTCGTGTGTCTAAGCCAGCGCGCGTGAGCGCGGGGCCGAGCTGCTTGACCTGCGTGAGACAGCCGGCTTGCCCGCACGCCAAGATCAGCTTTCTTCCACCTGCTTTGGCGAAACGCTTGCCCGCCGCAACGCTCCACGCAGAGGCAGCGCCCTCGATGAAGATCGCGCGCGGATAGAGCTCTGGTGCTGCCTGCACTAGCGGCGCGCCGTAACCCGCGCCCAAGGAAAAACCAATGAACAGCAGTGGACCGTCCGCGACGAATTCAGCGAAACGCGCGCGAAGCGCAGTGACTGCAGCCTCGACCTCGCTTTTCATCGCGCGTGCCGATGCGTACTCCCAGCGATCTGCCGCAGCGGGCGCGTCGCGGCGTGGGATACCGCGCGGGCAGAGCACAAAGGCGCGCCCGCGCACCACCTCGTTCCAAACCCCGCACTGCCATTCTGGTCGATCGTAATTCCCGTGCAGCGCGACAACGAGCGGCCGAGGTCGCATCGTGGACACAGGCACGGCCACGACGGCCGGCCGAAAACCAGCCACTTCCAGCGCGATGAGTGGGTCGCCGCCGAGCGCCGCAGTCGCTTTCACCGTCTCCGTCGCACCCAGCGCGGTGCTCGAGCTGTCGACGTCGACAGGCTCGGGCGAACGATCGCGGCTGGCACTCGTCACGTCATTGGCCGCGGTTCGCTGTGCGCTCGCGCTCCCTAGGCGCATCTCGCGGTTAGTCTCGGTGCGCGCACATGCCACCGCTAGCGCAGACGTGAGCACCGTAGCGAGCAGCACGCGCACTGGCACAAGGTGCATCGGTGAAACCGCCACGGTTAACCCTGGCCTGACCAATGAATTCTTGCAATCCAAGTCACCGATCAAGTTCGCGCGACGAAGCCGAACATTGTGACAATGAAGTCATTGGGCTAGTGGCGTCGCCACACGGACAACGCGAGCGCGCCCTTGTCCGAGGGGCGAGCCTAAGTAGCCTTGCGCCATGTTTAAACTGCGGGCACAGGCAGGCCTGCGCGTTGCTCGCAAACGGCACGGTGAGCTGCTGGGGCGATAATGCGTTCGGCATGGTCATGACCCTTGGGCGACGGCTCCGGCCAACCAATGAACCCTCCGGCCATGGCACGAAAGCGTCCTCCGCGTTCACCCCGGCTTCTCACCACTCCCGCGCTGAGAGCCGGCAGCTCAGCGTCGGGAGTGGGGCGTCGGGTAGCGTCCCCAAGGGGATTCGAAGGCGGGCTGAAGACTCCGGAGGCAGCGCCGATCGCGGAAAACTCGGCGGATCACGCACGCGAAGGGACCGGAAGCGACGCGAGGCAAGTTGGTTTGGCCAGCACTTTGGCCAGCTCGGACCCGGTAGAAAGTGCACTCGCGGACGCGCTCCAGCGGGCGGCTTTGGCGGGCGCCTGGGACGCGGTGTCAGCGCTGACTGCCGAGCTTAAGGCGCGCAGGGAGGCGCGGGCAAAGGTCGTGGATCTGGCCGCGGAGCGGGAGCGGCGCCGCTAGCTCACGGAACAGGCTGACCGGCCGCTTCAATATCGGCGTCTGACGGAAATCCGCCAAACCGCTCAAGCCATCTGAAAAGTCGGTGTACGACGTTTTGGAGCAAGTATGCCGGATGTTTGGGCCCGTCCGGCGCCTCTGAGTGAAGCTCCTGCACGAGACCTGCTCCAACTAGGCGCGCGATGCGAAAAAACATGTCGTCCATGCGCATCGGGGCGACTATCCCTACCAATGTTTTTGACGTCTTTTCAAAGGCAAAATCGAAATGTGACTGGCCTGGTTCGTAAGCGACTCCGTGCTGCGTCGCGACGAACCCTCGCAGGACACGTATGTCGTCCGAGTCGAGATCACGAAGCAAGCCGATGAACAAGTGTGGATCGTCGCCTGATTCCTGGTTGCGGGAGGCTAGCTGAATAGCGCCGCTCAGAACGCGCGCGTTGAAACGGACCTTCTCGCGCTCCCGAGCGCGCACCGACGCGACCATCGCAGAGTAAAGAAGGTCCTCGAAATCAGGGCTGGCAAGATAGGCGATATCCACCTTGTCTTTGCCGAGACGATCGACGTCGTGAGCGAGACCGGCGAGGAAATACGCCATGCGCTCTTCGCCGATACGCCTTGGCCCTTCGGTTAGCAGCAAATCGATTGCGGGCCCGACGTAAGGGATTATCGTCTGGACAACAAGGCGAGCGTAGTTGTTCTTGCCATATAGCTCGCGATGTTCCGCGAGTCGCGCAAGAAGGGCTTCAAAAGTTGGCGTAAGGCTCATTGATTGACACTACCAGACTGCTCTGGGGTGGGCATCCGACGACCTTGCCTATCCCCAGGTTTGTGCAGTAACGAAAGTCGGATGTCAGAAGAGTCTACACGCCGCGATCAACACTTGGCTAAGAGCGGTACAAGGGACCCAGGTCCGGTGCTGCAAGCATGCTGTGTCGTCGCCCTAGTTGGCTTCGTAGGCCTGTTCGGCATGCTCGAACGACCGGGCACTGCGACGATCGCCGCGGTGGCCAGTCTCGCTGCGCTCGCTCTGTTGAGATTTAACAATATTGGGAAGTTGAAGGCACTTGGGCTCGAACTCGAAAGCGCGACGCGGGACGCACATGAGGTTACGGAAGAAGCCAAGGCCACTGTCGTCCAACTGCGAGCGCTATCCGCGATGGTTGGTAAGCTTGAGCTTGACAATCTCGCCTTGCGCAATCGCCTCGGGGTTCTTCCGCCCCGCAAGTTACTAGCCATTCGAGACGAGCTGTGCGAGACACTGCGCATTGTAGGTTGTTCGGACCGTGAGATCGCGCGTGCACAAGAGCTGCTGCTGGCAACAGTTCGAACAGATCTCGGAGGCAAGATTATCAGTGCCGCATGGGAAAATGTCAGTACCAAAGAACCGACGATTGGCGGTCCGACAAACATGCATGATGTGTTTATCGAGAAGACGAAGCCTTTAATGCGTCAGGCAGGGACCTTTTCCGTTGCTGCACCTGCGGAATTTCGTCGGGTACTCGGTGGCCTTGATGCCTTGAGCGAGGATGTTGTGCGTCGAATCGAAGAGTTCGAGGAATACGAACGCGCCGGAGAGGTTCCTAGCTACGCCGGTGATGCTAACTACTTAGATCTTCGCGATCTTGGTTAGTGCGACAGCGTCGAGCGCTCGGCGAGCCCTGGGCCGCAGACCCGTATGGGTTCTGAACGAATGCACGCCGGGGCGCGCGGGACGGCAAAAGATGTGACAGCTGCAACGCCGCTCGCGTAGTGTAAGGGTTCAAGTTCAGAGGCGCTCCGCGTTGGCGTGCCGGGACTTGCCGAAAGGTGCATTCACATGAGCACCCGTCAAAAATTGATCCAGCTGGGGGCCGCCGCAGGACTAGAGCCGCGCACGTGGGCGCGATACGTTGAGGGGAAGCCGGTCCGGCAAGAGACCTTGGAACGCATCGCGCAAGTGCTGAAAAACCCTGCAATGCGGGAACTCGCAGCAAGCCTCCAACCCCGAAGAACACTAGCCGGAGGGACGTGATCGACGCGCAGGGGGGCGCGGCGGAAGCTTTGCAAATTCTCGCTAAGTGGATCGCGCACTTCATGCTGGAGGGGCAGCGCGCGCACCAAGCGGGCATGCTCGACCAAAAGACCAGCCAACTTGGGAGCAGGACGCACATTGCCCTAGTTCGCCGGCTCGTGGCGGCGGGGTCTCCGGACGCGGCGATCGTCGGGCGTAGCTTTCTCGCGACGCGGGAGGCAGTCGACGCGGAGCTTGCAGCAATCAGCAAGCGTTCCAAGAACAAGAAGCCGGCGGAGAGAGACCAACTGGCACCGCTTCGAGCCAAGTACGGGCTTTCGCGGGTGGCGTCATGAGCGGTTCGATCGCACGACGCCAAGCGCTTCCGCACTTGATCGACGAAGCGCGGGCGGCCGTACGCACGACGCGCCGGATCCGCGATCGCTTCGAGTTTCTGAGCGGGCACGCGAACAACGCCCGCGAGCGGATCGATTTTGCAAGCACGTCAGACCAGTGGGACGAAGAGCTGGAGTCGGTCGCGACCCGGCTTGCCGAGCTCGAACGCGAGCTGGCCGCGCTGGAGGTGGCGCAGTGATCGACACGCCCAGACGATGCACGCGACGCGGCGGCGTATGCCCTCGCATCGTGCCGGGCGCTCGGGAACGACCCTCAGCCTCCGACTACGCTCGGCCTGCTCGCCGAGATCCGCGAAGCACTACGAAGCATCGCCGACAGATAAAGAAAAGCCTCGGGTTACCGCTGACGAGGCGGGCCCGAGGCGTCACGAGAGAACGACGGAACCAAGGAAAGAATGACTCAAAACGCCACTGCAAATCAAAATACTAGCCAACACGTCGGGATCAAAGTCACCACGTTCACGAATCACCAATCCAATACGCCCGACAATGTGGGTGACTGGACTTGGGGCGAGCTCTGCGAGTCGCTTCTCGCTGACGGGCACGTCCGCACGAACGACAAGGAAGAAGACGGCGTAGGACTCTTCGGCTTCTACACGTTGCAGCCCGGGACGACGCGCGCGAACAAGAACGTGGAGCAGGTCTACGGCTGGGCGCTGGATCTGGATAAAGCCACGGACGAGCAGATCGCGGAGACCTTGCAGCGACTCACTTCGGCCGGGCTCGCGCACCTTGTCTACTCGACGCACAGCCACACTGCGACCAAGTGGAAGCTCCGCGTGCTCGGGCCGTTGTCCCGACCGGTAGCTGCCAAGGACTGGCCCGCTACTTGGCGGGCTATCATCGATACCTACAGCGCGCGCACGTCTGACGAGCAGTGCAAGGACGTCGTGCGCATGTACTACTGGCCTAGCTGCAAGCCCGGCGCAGAACCGATCTTGAGTCTGTACCCAGGCGAGGCACTAGACCCTTCCACGCTCAAGCTCGCGCCGAAGCCCGCCGGCAAAGTCTCTGCGAAGGCGGACCCGGAATGCGATCTGAACGCCCCGGCGCTCTTGGACAGTGGAGTGAAGCTGGAGCGCTGCCCGAAAGGCACGTCCCCCTTCCAGCACGCCGAAGCCCTCTGCAAGGCCATGCCCCCGGCCGTCAGCGGAAGCGGGGGGCACGTTGCCTTGTTGCGGCTCGCACGCGCCTTGCGTTGGGGCCTGGAGCTGGACGAAGCGCAGACGGTCAACCTGATCTCCGAGCTCTACAATCCCCGATGTGAGCCGGCCTGGAGCGACACGGAGATCGCCCACAAGGCAGAGCACGCGGGAGCCGAAGACGGGGCCCCGTACGCGCGCGGTGCGCTGCTTCCCCCGGCCGCGGACTGTTACGACCACTTGCCGCTTCTGGTCCAGCGGGAGGGCCGTTACTGGCTCCGGTCACACAATTCTAGCGACTACGCGATCCGCGTGAAAGAGATCGATCTCGTTCGGAAGTGCAAGGACTTCTATGGTGAAGCCGAGATCGCCAGCTGGAACAAGAGCCCGAACCCGGCGATCGGTAAAGCCACGATTCAAACTCATTCGAACGTGGCGGATCGCATCGTGACGTCCTACGCAGTGCCGCGAACGAGCTTCGATCCCGAGAGCAACACTTTGACCGAAGGGCTTCGGATGGATCCCACTCTGGAGCCGACCCGTGATCGCAGCGTCGAAGCATGGCTCACGGCGCTCGGGGGTGACGACCATGACGCGCTTCAAATGTGGATCGCCGGCTGCGCGCAAGATCTGCTCGTGGCTCCGGCGCCCGCTCTCGGCCTCGTTGGCCCAAAGTCATGCGGCAAGTCACTGATCGCGGCCGGGCTCGCGCGCCAGTGGGGCGACCCATGCGCGCCCGTCGTTGCGCGTGCCTTGGTCGCGCAGTTCAACAGCGATCTGGAGCGCTGCCCGATCGTTCTCGCGGACGAAAAGCTCCCGAAGGAGCTGACCGGCGAAGACTTCCGGGAACTTGTTGCTGCGCGCTCGCACAGCATCGAGCCGAAAGGCAAGGAGCGGCAGACCCTACACGGAGCGATCCGCTTCGTGGTCGCGGCGAACAACCTGGATCGAGTGCTCGGGCTGGCCGGAGAGAAGAACGAAGCAGACGTGGCAGCCATTGCGGAGCGCTGGAGACTGATTGAAGTGACTGAAGAACGGGCGGCGCGATGTGTCGAAGCACTGAAAGCCTTGCGGCTCGCCGATGGTTCAAACGTCGACTTGCGCAAGATCGCCTGCCACTTTCTCTGGATCCAGAGGACGGTTACACCGCACCGCGGCCGGTTCGTCGGCGCGCCGCCCGATACCAAAATCCTGAGGCTACTGCGGGCCAATGAGGCCAAGCGCTTGCCCGAGCTCTTCGACCTGATCGCGGATTACCTCGGGTCCAGTGGCGAGCCAGATCACTCGTACGACATGAGGGCTCCGGACAGCGTGAAGCCGCGAGCTGGCATACCTCAGCCCGAAGCACACGCCTGGTGGCCGCTGATCGTAGACAGCAAGCGACTGTTCGCGGCCTACGCCGTGCTCGGAGCAATGCTTGGCGCCACGTCCCAACAGGTGGGCGCCGCGCTGCGTCCGTTCGAAGTCGGCGAAAGGCAGGCGGTCAAAATCGGCGAAAGGGTGCGGCGCATGTACCCGATCGACGCGCTCAGGCTGAGCGAAACGTTCGGTCTGGATTTGGACGACGTGCGCAAGACGCTCGACGAAGGCACCATGGCTCGGCGCGACGCTCGGCAATCAGCCAAGGGCTCTGCCAGAGAACCAGAGAACCAGAGGATTTCTTAACGCAGCCGTGCAAGTTAGGAGAAGAAGATCAGTGGTGCACGGGTAGAGGTAACTAGCGCGGGTGCGATCGGAATCGTCTGGTTCTCTGGTTCTCTGGCAGAGCGTTGCCACGAGGGCCCAAAATTTGAGAGCCTAGCCGGCGCGCGCCGGGCCGCGCTGAAGCCTGAATAGCCGGTGAAATCGTCGATCGATCAAGCCGTTTTCCCCTGCGAATGATCAACCTTTGGCCAGCGCAACGCCCCCGCCATGGCCAGCTGCACTCGAATTGCTCGGCATAGCCGGGGCTGCAAAGGGGTTACGAGCCCGGGGCTCCGGCGCGCGCAGTTGCGCTAGGTACCTAGCGCGTGATCGTCCGCTCCCACATTGCGCGGCGTGCACGCTCCAGCGTCGCCAGTGCGGCGGAACCCCGGTCCAACAACGTGCGTGCATCCGGTCCACCCTGCGCCGCCGAGCTTCCGCAGATGGCTGGCCAGTTCGAGAGCGCAGCGGCGTCGACGATCGCCTGTCTGCGCTAGGTGCCTAAGGGCCGGGCGGGTTTCTGTGCGCCGCGGAATCGGGGGCACAACGGATCGCTCCTACGATGATCTAAATTTTTCTTGGCGAATAGGGTTCGCGCCGATCGTGCAAGCCGTCACAGATCTAAATTTTCCCGGAACTTGATCCGATCGTGCAAGATCCCCCACTACCAGATTTGGCGATGGCAGGACTTTTGAGTTCCCCATCGCAGGCCACTAGTCTTCGGGTATGGGGAAACGAATCACCATCAAAGACCTAGCCGACGCGGCCTTGTGTTCTCCCACTTCCGCGGCACGCTTCCTAAAGGGGCAGCCGTTGTCTCCCGTGCTTCAGCGTACGTGCGAGCACTTTTATGCGGCGTTGGGCGGGGTCTACATCAAGCCCCCTGGCGGCGATGATTTCCGGCTCATGGCGATCGCGACAGTCGCCAGTGACGAAGCTGCGCGCGAAGCGAAGCGCGCGGCCGAGAAAAAGGCACTCCGCGACGAGTACCAAGCGGCTCGACTCCGAGCGCGGGGACACTGAAAGGACAAAATGGCTCACTTTTCGAATCAAAATATTGTCGCGGGCGTGAACGAGATCGTGCACGTCGCGAAGAAGGAAAAGCCGAAATCGGATCAGCTCGACGCCAACGGCGATCAAGTCTGGCGCGCGGACGCGGCCGGCCTCGTGCTCGACGAAGAGGCGTGGCTGGCCAGCCTGCATAGCTTGCAGGGGCGCGATCTGCCCTCCCATCTCATCGGCGGATCGCAGCCGAGCGATCACGCGCCATCCCGGGCACGGCATGGCGAACCGGATCGCGAGGCAGCGCAAGAAACGGCACGCAACCCGGCCCAAGTCGCGACGGACGCAGACGACGATTGGCGTTTGGACAACCGGGCTTGGACCCGATACCTGCACAGCCTCGGACCTAGCGAAACGGCAGAAGAAGGAACCGTTCGACGCTTGGCTGCCAACGGGGGCTTCCTATGAACGAACTAGTTCTACAAATCACGAACAAATGGGGGATAAACTACGTGGCCGTCGACGGCGAGCGGATCACCGTGCCGCTGGGGGGCGTAATCGCGTTCGGAGAGTCCAACGCCGTGCCGCTGTTGCAAGCCGCCAAGCAAGGCGCTGGCAGCATTCGCTTGAGCACTCCGACGGACAGAGTGATCCCAGCGCCGAAGTCACGGCGCGTTGCGCCGTGGACGATCGAGGAAGTGAAGGAGACGTACGGACAGCGAACCGCCGCGGGTGGTCCGAGCGTGCTCCACAGTCGCGCGCTGGAGCTAATGACTGAGGCACCGCTGCTCATGAACGGCGTTGTGCACGCGGCACCAGCCGGCGTGCAGTCCTTCTTTGATCTAACCGCCTGGCAGCTCACAAACGAGCTGAACGCGAAGGAGGATGCCGAGCGGCAAAAAGGACGTGCTGCGTTGACCGAAGCTCGCGCCTACCCGGCGAAGCTCAAAGAGATCGAGCTCGAAAACGTTCGGGCAGAGGCGGAGGCGAAGACATTGGCAGCCACCGAGGGGCTGAAGGCGGCGAAGGCCGTTGCAGGCAGCTCGACCACCGAAGAGCTTCGCGATGCGCTCGAACAGGAAACGCTTCAGGTTCAGGTCTTCGAGCGTGCTGGAGAGCTGCTGAAGCTAGAACCGGCGCTCAAGCGCCAAGAGAAGGCCCGGAAAGCCCTGGACGAACGTGCGTATGAAGAGGCGAGCCGCGCGGCTCGGGCGCTTCTCCAACCGATCTTGGAGACCTTCGACGCCGTTCCAGCCAAGGTGGCAGATCGCGCCCGCCCGTTGCTGGAAGCGACTCAAGCCGCGATCGCGGCCGGACGCTTCAACGACGTGCACACGCTGGCCGAACAGCTCCGCCTGGAGCTGGTCCCAAGAATCGAGTGGGCGACCGAGACCCGCCCGGCGATGTTTGGATCACACGTGGGTATCGGCAACTAGAAAGACTTCGCCGCGTTCGCGCGGCAAGGTGGTTTCCGCAGAACGGTGCCGCGCATCTTGGGTTGCTGAGGCAGCCCCATGATCTGACCCGCCGAGTGTGGCTGCGCAGGCGCGCGGAACGCAGCCACGGTGCCACTGAATGCAAGGGCGTGACGGCGAAGTTGCGCCGCACGCCAGAAAAGCCCGACACGAAAGGAACCCATGACCTTCGGCGTAACCCCTACCGGCTTCGTGAAGAAGACGTTCACGGACGTCCAGTCCGGGATCTTCGGCTATTGGCGCGCGAAGATCTCCAAGTTCCTCCAGCTCACGGAGAAGACCGGTTTAGGAAATGTAGGCAACGGCGCAGCCGATCAGATCGCGCAGGTCTGGGAAGCGCTCGAACCAGCGTACTACTCGAACGATCCGGACAACGCGGACGAAGCTTCCTTTGAAGCGCTATGCCAGATCACTGGAACGATCCGACGTGGGGCGACGAACGGCTATTGGTCCACGGTCTGCGCCTTCGAACCGAGCAAGGACTACGCGCCGGGCGCGCTCGTGGGCAACGTCTCCGGCCAAGCCACGAACCGCTGGCTGAACCGGGACCACGTTACGACCACGGGCGCGGGTAACTATCCCGTGACCTTCGTGTCCGAGAAGGCGAACGCGAAAGCGATCGGCCTTACGGGGACGCTCGTCATTGCACAGCCGATCGACGGTTGGATTGATGTGACCACGACCGTTAACGCGACCCCGGGACAAGACGTCGAGTCAGTCGAAGCGCTTTCGCTGCGTCGCGAAGCCGAGCTCCAGCCCTCTGGGTCGGCCACGCTCCCTGCCATCATGGCTCGCGTGAGCAAGGTTCCCGGCGTGCTCTCCGTGCGTGGGCTCCAAAATGTGACGGACGACTTCGACCACGCGAATGGCATTCCTGCGCACGGATTTCGGCTGGTGGTCTGGGACGGGACCAGCCCGGCCGCGCTAAACAACGACATTGCCGCCGCGATTCTTGCGACGGGAAGCGCGGGGGTCCCGAGCTACGGTCGATCCTCCGGCGTGGCGAATGGCGAAACGGTCTTGTTCGACCGCGCGACGCAGATCCCGATCTACGTGACTTGCACGGTCAAGGGAACGGCCGCGCTCGCAGACATTCAAGCGAACGTCATTGCCGCGGGCGCTTCGCTGACAAGCGGCAACAGCATTGTGGCCGAGAAGATCCGCGCTGCGATCGTGAACACTGCCGGCGTGACTGACTTGACCGCGTTTGCGATTGGCACTTCGCCGGGGCCCGTAAGCGCGGCAAATATTCCGATCCCGATCACTTCGATCGGGCTCTTCGACAATGCCCGAATTTCTGTGACTTTCGTGTGAGCTCAGGAGGCGTCATATGGGGTTGAAGGCGATTGCGATCCAGGGCAGCCCGCATAGAGGTGGACGCAGTTCTACCAAGGGCAAGCCGCACAAGGCTCCGCGCTACCAGGGTGTGCCTGTCGTATGCGCGTCGTGTGGGAGAATTTCGCTCGCGCATCCGCCACGCAAGGGGACGATCGAGAGCACTCCGCCGAAGAAGTGGAAGCGCTTGGGAGTCCGCCGCGCGGTCTGCGCGACATGCGCAGCGTGAATCGATTCGTGCACTCGAATCAATTTATTCGTAGTGCCGAGTCGGGATCATGCCATCGGAGCTCGCTGATGGACAGCGTAAATAAATGATTTTCGTTGTGACGATTTTGCTTTTCCATCGGCTTTCACAGCCGTTATGAGTTGTGGTCACGCAGATCAGGGCGGGCAGTCGCGCTGAGCCGATCTCCTTGCGCTAACGCAAGCAGGCGGCGCGGCGCGCGTGCACGCACTGATCGCAGGGCTCCCAGGAAGGTAAGAACCACATGGCACGTAGAAATCAAGCCGCGCTCCTATTGCTCTCGCTGATTGCGCCCTTCGTCACGGCCTGCGGGCCATCCGTCGACAGGGAGACGCCTGTCGAACCGAAGTGCTATGTCGGGGACGCTGAGGGTGCCTTTGTGGGAGGGACGACCGACACAGGCCAAACGGAGCACTGGTGTTGTACAGTGGCGTGTTTCACCTTGGGCGAAGTGCAATGTCCTCTGGGCGAAAAGCTCACTCAGTTCGCGACCGCGGCCACGTCACTCGAAGTGGTGAAGGGTTGCGAGCAAGCGAACGCTGCCGGAACGGCGTGGTGTTGCGCGGCGGACTGAACGGCAGGGGCGTGGCAACTATTTTTCACGACTGACGTCGATTGTTGTTGAGATACGATATCAGGAGGCGCAGAGTGCCACTCATGAACACCGCGCAAGCAAAAGCCCTCCGCAGCCAAATCAATCACCTGGCCGCCGACCTGGAGAAGGCCACCACGAAAGCCGAGGCCCGCTGCATCAAGGAAAGCATCCGGGCAGCCGAGAAGAAACTGACCGAAGGATGAAACGAGAGAGGGGCCTTCGGGCCCCTTGCTCGCCCCGCCGCCTTCACTGGCCGCGGGGCTTTTTTGCGCTTGACGTGCTGGCACCCCGTGGGTGTACAGTGGGCGCCATGGTTGTCGAGCGTACGCACCGGCTCAGCATGCGGATCTCCGAAGATGAGTGGAACATGCTGGAATCTCTCGCGGATAGCGCCGGTATCACTGCCAGCGATTGGGTGCGCTTGCGCATCCGCGAGGCGTACGCGGAGCAGCCGCCGAAGAAACGCAAGTAACCAACAGACGGCCAGCCGTGCGTTTACGAGACGCGCGGCCGGCCTAGCACCAAGCGAGGAACTATCTCACATGGCACCTACTAGAAGTGTAACCAGAACCGCGCGCGTTGTCGCGCTGGGCATCGCAGCGAAAAGCGAAATCGAGCTGGCAGCCCGGACGCTGACAGAGAGCACCGCCGCCCTGACGCAGTGGGCGGCCGAGCTGAAGATCGACCCGGAGAATGCGCACCAGAGCGCGGTAGGGGTGCAGGCCGAGGCCATCCGCATCGCCATGTCGGCGCTGTCAGTGCGCGCGGCGAGTGAGCGCCTGGCCATCGTGGCGCAGCTGGCGGCGGATGCGGCCGGGGGTGCCAAGTGATGATCGCCCGCATGCTGGTCGCCGAAGTGGTCGCCGAGGTGGCGCTATGACTGCTGCAGCGCAGAAAGCGGAGATTCTTCCGCTCGCGTCAATCGTGCGGGACCCGGCGATTCAATGCAGGGCAGCCGGGATCGACGAAGCCATCGCGGCGGAGTACGCCACTGCACTCACTAACGGCGCGAGGATGCCGCCGATCGTGGTGTTCAAGGAAGGCAGCGTTTTTCGCTTGGCCGACGGTTGGCACCGATGCCGAGCGCACGAGCTGGCCGGCAAAACCGAAATCGCTTGCGAGGTGAGAGCCGGCGGAGAGCGCGAGGCACGGCTTTACGCTGTCGGCGCGAACGCGAGCCACGGTGCACGGCGCACCAAGGCCGACCGGTGGCGCGCAGTCGAGATGCTGTTACGTGATCCGGCCTGGGCTGTCTGGAGTGACCGCGAAATCGCCAAGCAGGCGGCAGTGGATCCGAAGTTCGTCGCGCCGGTACGTGCCTCGCTGGCACCAACCGTAGACAATCCACAGTTGACCGAACGCAAGGGCGCAGACGGCAAGGTGCGCAAGGTGCCGAAGCGCAAGAAGGCCAAGCCGTTCGATGCCACGCGCGCCGCAAAGCAGGCACCAAAAGCGCTCGCGGCAATCGCCAAGCGCTGGCCAAAAGGCGAGCCGATAGGGCCGCTGGTTGACGCTGTGACGGCTTGGCTAGCGTCGAGGGCTGACTGAGTGAGCCAGTGCGGGCACCGAGTGCGAAGTGCGCTAGGTGCCTAGCGCCCTATATTTATGCTGGATCGTGACGAATTGGGTTTTGCATTTTTGTGATCTTCGGTATCACGCGAGACGATTGGAGTATTGAATGCGCGAATTACGATTGCTGAATGCGGCGGTAACGCTCCTCATGGCCAGCGCCATGGCGGAGGAAATGCTGGACGTGCTGGAGGGCATGGGTCACACGCCGACGGGCATCGAAAGCGAAGTTTCCGTGCTCAACGCGAAGATCGCGAACGACATGGCGAGCCGCGTAGGGCTGACGTCGGGGCAGCGCTTGGCAGCCCTCGAAGCCGGCGCAAACATGGCGAAGGTTGCCATGGCGAATCGTGGTAGCGGGCACCTGCAGATCGTCCCGCCGTGGAACTGAGACCCATGAACAAAGGCAAAATCCCCGAAGTTCGAGTGATGGTCTGCGGCAAGCGCCAACGCTATTACATCACCAACGAAGAGCGGCGCGCCGTGCTTCTCCACGTGGCGAAGGCCCTGACCGGGGCCGCTACCAAGGTGGATCCGGAGAAAGCACACGATCTCATGACGGACGTTGCGGCCGCTCCAGACGACATGCTGTCAACCTTGCTCACGTTGGTTGCCCAGCACACGGGCAAGCCACTCCCGAAGGTCACGACGTCCGCCACGATCACGATCCAACAGCTCGGACGGCAGTGGACCGGGGGCGAGCTGCACAAGCGTTACCCGGATCAGATCAAGGCGAAGGTCACGGCCGAGCACGATGCTGGACGGCTTGAGAAATACGTCTATTCGGTGATCGGGGACGTCCCCGTGGCGGACGTGACGCGCGACCACGCCCAGGAAGTGATGCGCCGGCTCCCGCCGAAGCTGAACCCGACCACGCGCCGGGCGATCGGGCACCTGCTGGTTCTCTTGCTGAAGCACAGCGTCTACCCGTTGTGCCTTCGGGCTGAGACTCCGATCCCGCCCGGCTTCCTGCCACGCCGGGGCAAGCGCAAGGCGCTGGCGTGTCTTCACCCGGACGAAGTGGCGCGGCTGCTCTGCTCGCCGAAAGTGCCTTTCATGTACCGCCTGCTATGGGGCTTCCTGATCGCCGAGGGCATGCGAGAAGGGGAGGCGCTGGCACTCACGATCGGGGACCTAGATCTCGTCCGTGGGCTCGTGCGACTCGACAAGAACAAGACAGACGACCCGCGAGCTTGGGCGCTGGACAAGGGCACGACGTCCGCGCTGTGCGCCTACCTGAGCCGCGCGCGACCGAACGCCAAGCCGGGGGAGTTCGTCTTCCTGGACGCGCGCGGACTCCAGCACTCCAAGTTCGGCTTGGCGAAGCTGCTCCGCTCGCACCTAGAAGCGATCGGCTTGAAGGAGGAACGGCCCGAACTCTTCGAGTCGAGCGAGCACCGGAAGCAAATGCGCGTCCACGACTTGCGCGGGACTTTCGTGACCACGGCCCTGGCGAACGGCAAGAGCGAAGCTTGGGTCTCGGCCAGGACCGGGCACAAGTCGAGCGCGATGATCAATAACTACAAACGGGTCGCAACCGGCTTCGAAGACGTGAAGCTCGGTGCACCGTTGCCGCTCGATCAAGCCATCCCGGAATTAGGCTCGGATCGTTCAAAATGGCCAGCGGCGTGGCCAGTCAATCAAGAAACTACGGAAAAAGAAGCGTCCCCAAGGGGATTCGAACCCCTGTTACAGCCTTGAAAGGGCCGTGTCCTGGGCCGGGCTAGACGATGGGGACGTTTAGGGCGGCGGAACATAATCCGTGGGGTCGGGTTCGACAACCCTGATCTGAATGATTTTGACGATTTGAGGCGATTGTCGCGAGCGCGGGCCAGAGCCTCGGGTTTAGCGGCACTTTAGGGGCCGGTGAGCGCCGGGCCGCGTCAGAGTAGGTCGTGGCCGGAGACGTCGAGAGCGCGCAGGGGGAGGTTCGGGATGGGCCCGCACTCGTAGTCGTCGCGCAGCAGGGCGAACACGTTGACGTCGCAGGAGCGGCCTTCGACGTCGCGCGAGATACCGCGCAGCGTGCCTTCACGCACGAAGCCTAGGGCCTCGGGGATCTTGCGGCTGTGCCGATTCTCGGGCCAAACGCGGAGCTCGATGCGCGCGGCGGCGTCGACCTCGAAGCCGACGCGTAGCAGGGCGCGCGTGACCTCCGTCGCGTAGCCGCGCCGGCAGTGGGAGCTGGCCACCCAGTAGCCGATTTCGCGCACGTTCAGGCCCTGGCGGAGGTGCAGGCCGGCCCCCCCGATCACTTCCGACTCGTCACTGGAGAACACGCCGTAGCTGTAGTCGAGCCCGAGGTCGAATTCGCCGCGGCACTTGCGCAGCCAAGCGACCTTTTGGTCGAGCGGCGTCGGTTCGTTCGCGGCCCAGGCCACCCAGGGGCGGAGGTGCGACAGGCTGGCATCGACCGCGAGCTTCAGCGGCGCGGCGTCGCGCGGTTCCCAACAACGAATCACCAGTCGCTCGCTGATGATGCGGTAAGCCGGTCCCCGGGCCTCGGCGGAAAGCATTGCTGGCATTTTCAGCAAGAAATGGCCGTCGCCGCAAGCCGGACCTTTGCCGGCATTTGTGCGTCTTTTTTGAGCCGAGCTGCGGGCTCGAACGAATTGAGGCAGGCTCCGGGCATGGCCAGCGGGCTCGCTCACCTGCGCTTTCGCTGCACCGCCTGCGGCAATTGCTGTCGCGATCTGCGCGTGCCCCTGACGCACATGGACCTGCGCCGTTTGGTCGACGCGACTGGTCGTGCGGCCTCGCAGATCGTCGCCTGGCTGCCGACGCGCGAGGTCGATCTGATTGGCGAGCCCGGCAGTCTGGTGCTGCTCGATCACGACGCTTCGCACGCGCTGATGGCGCTGGCGCAGCGCGCGGGGGCCTGCGTTTTCCTGGGCGCGGACGAGCACTGCAGCGCCTATTCCGCGCGCCCCGGCAATTGTCGGCTGTATCCGTTCGCCGCGAGCTTCGGGCGGCGCGGTGGGATTCGTCGGCTGCGTTTGCTCGGCGGGACCGAGTGCGAGTCAGCGCGCGACGGGCACACCGAGCCACATGCGCTGCGTGTGGCCGACGAGCAGCGCTGGGCCGAGCATGTCAGCTATTTGGCCCAGATCCGCCGCTGGAATCGCGCCCAGCGTCACCGTTCGTTGCTCGGTCGCCGGCTGCAGGGGGCGCGGGAGTTTCTCGAGTTTTTGGGTTTTCCCGAAGGGGATCGCCCGTAGCGTGCGGCTCAGCCCGCGCGCGCGGCGTAACGGCGCGCTTCCAAGCATTGCCAGCTGCCGCGTTCGAACTCCCCGCAGATGTTCGGCCGCACCTCGTAAATCGAGCAGTGGTGCGGTAGGCCGGGCCGCCCCAAATGCACACACGCGCCGTCGGCGCGTGTCTCCATCGCCTCGTCCCCGAAGTGCCCGGGCACGATCCGCAGCGCGAGCTCCGGCCGCCCAGCGCGATGAAAACGCACGAGATCTTCAGCGCTCACCGGGATCACGCCCGCGTGGCCGCGACAACAGGCGGAACAGGTCAGGCAATCGAGCTCTTCACTTTCGTCGGACAAGACGTGGAATTCTCTCACTTCAGGGGCGCGGGTGCAGCGCTCGGGCTAAGATAATGCAGGATTCGATGGTGCTAGCGAAATTCGGCGTGGGCTCGTGGCTAGTCATGGCACAGCTTCTGTGGCTCTCGGCGTGCGGCGGGCACAGCATGACTCATTCGAGCGCTGCGGGCTCGGGCGGTACGGCGGAGAGCCACGCGGGCTCGAGCGGTGCGGAGAGCCACGCGGGCTCGAGCGGTACGGAGAGCCACGCGGGCTCGGGTGGCTCTTGTTCGAGCGATCTGCCCGATGCCGAGCAGTTGGCGACGACGCCGCGCGCGAACACGAACCTGGAGTTGCTCGCGCTCAAGTTCTCGAAGGGTGTGGTCGCGGAGCAAGAGATCTACGATCGGCTCGTGCGCGATGTCGCGCTGATCACTGCGCAAAACAACAGCATTTCCGAGATTGCGTACTTTCCCCCGCATGACGGCAAAGAGCTCTTGCTGATTGCCGATGCTCGAGCGTTCGGTGAGATGCAAGCAGGCACTTACCGCGCTTGGGACTGTCTGAATGACAGCTACGGCGTCGAGGCCGTCAGCACCAACCCAGGCACGCTCGCCTTCGCGCTGCTCACGCTCGAAGGGATCTACAACCTGGATCTGGTCTCGAAGCAGTACGCTGCCCTGCCGGGGATCAAGTCGGCCGACCCAAACATTGGAGGCGGTGACGGCCCCACCATTTGCGTCGTGCGCGAGGACAGTCAGTGGCACTACGTCTTCGATCGGGCGGGCGGTGATTGTCCCGCTGGCTGCACCGAGCACGAATACACGCACTTCACGGTGACCACGGCCGGCGTAGTGGCTGATCTCGGTCGACCTTCGGTCGCCGAGACCGCGCTGTACGCTTCGCGCGAAGCCTGCCGTTGAAGATCTCTCCGATGGCGCAGCGCGACGCCGAAGGCTGAGACGCCACGCGCCGTAGCGCGTGACCATTCCCACAAAAGATCGGGCAGGGGAGCCCTCCGCCGTTGCCGAGCGGAGGACTCGAAACCGTTACTGCGCGGCTTCTTGGCCTGCGTCGGCCAGCAGCCCGAGCGTGACCTGGACCGTGTGCTTCTTGTTGTCGTTGAAGGCGGGGATCACGTTGCCTTCGACCAGCACGCCGTCGACCACGAGCTTGCGCACGCCCTTCGAGACGTGGTCGGGGTTCGTGACTTCGATCTGGTATTCCGAGCCGCGGAATTGGCGGCGCACGCTGAAGGCGTCCCAGGCTTTGGGGATGCAGGGGTTGATCTCGAGCCCGCGGTAGCCGGGCATGATGCCCAGGATGTGCTTCGTGCCCACTTGGTAGACCCAGGAGGCGGTGCCGGAGAGCCAGCTGTTGCGCGCCAGCCCGAACTGCGGGTGCTCGTTGCCCAGGATATTTTGTGCGTACACGTACGGTTCACACTCGTACACGTCGATCACGTCGTTCTTCGCTGCGGGGTTGATCTGGTTGTAGTACTCGAAGGCGCGGTCGCCGTTGCCGACCAGCGTTTCGGCGATCATGACCCAGGGGTTGGCGTGCAGGAAGATGCCGCCGTTCTCCTTGGCGCCCGGCGGATAGGTGGTCACGCCGCCCTTTGCCGGATCGAAGCCATCGTAGCCGGGGCCGCTGAGCTTGATGCCGTTGGGCGTGTTGAGCAGGCGATGCACGGAGTCGAGCGCGCGTTCGGCGCGCTCGCGCGGGGCGAAGCCGGAGATTACTGGCCAGCTCTGGCCGTTGGTCCAAATTTGGCCTTGCGCGTTTTTCTTCGAGCCGATGGCCGAGCCGTCGTGGTCGAAGTAGCGCACGTACCACTCGCCATCCCAGGCGTATTCGTTGACCAGGCCGCGCATGTGCTCGTAGTCCGCACGGTAGCGCTCGGCTTGCAGCTGCTCGCCGCGTAGCTCGCACAGCTCGATCACGTCCAGCAAGGCCTTGCCGTACTGGTTGGCGACGAACAAGGACTCGGCGCCCGTCTTCAGGTTGACGGTGTCGTTCCAATCGGCAAAGCCGAGCAGCGGCAAGCCGTGGCGGCCAACGTTGGTCTTGGTGAACTCGAGCGCGCGCTCGAGGTGGTTCAGCACCGTGCCCTGCTCGCGCGGCGCGCCTTGCTTGTCCTTTTCGTAGTAGGGCAGCACGCGCTCGAGGAAGCGCAAATCACCGGTTTCTTTCAGGTACGCACAGACCGCAAACACGATCCACAGGTGATCGTCGCCGTAGAACTTGGGGCGATCCTCGAATTCGCGCGCGTCGCCTTCGTTGGCGACCATGGTCGAGGCGTAGAACTGATGCATGGCCGAGCCGTTGCTCTTCATCACGGAGAGGAGCTTCTCGATCAGCTCACGCGCTTCGTCCGGCATGGCGCTCATTACGCCCATCACGTCTTGCGAGCTGTCACGGAAACCCATGCCGCGGCCGCCAAAGCCCAGCTGATACAGCGATAGATCCCGCGACCAGTTCTTGGTCATGTAACACTGCCGCGGGTTATGCACGTTCAGCATGCTGTTCATGCTGGCATCGGGCGTGCTCACCTGGACGCGACCGAGATATTGGTCCCATTCGACGCTCATGGCTGCGCGCGCCGCGGCCACGGCTGCGTGACTGCGATACTTCTCGAACAAGGCGCGCGCACGCGCAAGGCTTTCGCTGCGGGTGCCCTCTTGCTGGGTGAGCAAGGTGACGAAGCGCTTGGTCTCGCCGGGGGCGAGCGAGCCCAGCGGCAGCATCAAGGCGGCCACGTTGTCGCCGCGCAGGGCCAAGGTATTCGAGAGCTCCTGCTGCTCCAGACTCAGCGGACGCTGAAACGTGCCGTATTCGTTGTCGCCCAAGAATAAGCGGCGATCGGTCTCGAACGAGCTGACCGGTACATTGGCCGTGAAATAGGTCTGGCGCTGGTCACGATTCATGAACGCGAACTGGGCCAAGATCTTGCGCCCGTCGCCGTCGTCGTGTGCCTCGCTCTGCATCGTTTGCGGCACCCAATCGGCGTTGGTGAATTGCTTGAGCGCGTCGAAGTGCGTGTACTCGAGTAAGGGCACCGCATCGATCTCGACCGGCTCCTGGCCGAGGTTGGTGATGCTGACCTCTGCCAGCAAGATCGCTTCGCCCGTGGGCACGAACAGGCTGAGCTCGGTCTTGATGCCGTGGAACTCCGTACGGAAATCACTGTAGCCGAGGCCGACTCGGCACTCGTACTGGTCGTAGGCGTCGAGCGTGGGCACGAACAGCGGCGAGAAGACCTGGCTGCCTTGGCTGGTGCGCTTGCGCAAATACAGCGTGTGCCCCTTGAACTGAGAGCCGGGCAGCTGCGGAATGTACTTGGTGATGCGATTTAGCGCCGGATCGCCCTTGCACAGCAAGAGGCCGCCCGTGTGGTCGACGAAGCCACCGAAGGCGAGCGTGCCAACGTAGTTGATCCACTTGACCGGCGTGCGCGGGTTGGTGATCACGTACTCGCGGGTCTGGTCGTCGAAGTAGCCGTACTTCATGTAGCCGAGGTCCTTGGTCGCAGTATGGAACTAGTTCCCTATTCTGGCATCGGCCAGCCGCTTGGTAAAGCTGGTTATTGCTGGGAACCGGTTCCAACAGCGAGCGAACTTTCGCTCGGGGCGCGCGCTGTCTCGTCGTGACACACGCCCTGACGGCTAGGCGCTGTGCGCTTCCGGCGCGACACCGGCCATGAAAGCGCGTTCCACGGCCGCGAAATCGACCTCCACGTCGAGCCGCGCGAGCACGGAATAGAAGCCGAACTGCAGGCGATTCATGAACACCATGCCCTCTGGCAACGGCACGAAATTGCCGTCCTTCTTGAACATGACTTGCTTCATCTCGCCGATCTCGGCCACCAGCGCGCGCACGAACTCGCGCGTGACCCGGTAGGGTGACGCGAACAGCGGTTCGAAGCAGCGGCGCGAGTAGGCGATCGCCAAATCTTCGTACAGCCCGCCGCGTGTCTCCATGATCACCCGCACCTGCCGAGCGAAACCCCGTTCGTCCTTGGCGGCGGCGGCGCGGTGCAGCTCGCGCGCCGGTCCCAGCCGCCCACCGTGGATCGGCTGCACGCAGCCGAAGTCGAGGAACGCGATGCGAGCGTCGGGTTGGAAGATGTAGTTGCCGGGGTGCGGGTCGGCGTTGAACATGCCGCCCACCAGGTTGCCCTTGAACACGAAGCGCCACAGCGCCTCCGCGTAGGCGCGGCGCTCGGCCGTGCTGCGAGTTGCCGCTTCGTCCAGGCCGAAGCCGGTCACGAATTCGGTCGTCAGCACGCGCGCCGTGGAGCGCTCGGCGATCACCTGGGGCACGAAAATTTGGGGATCACCGTGAAAAATCTGGGCGAACTCCGTTTGCCGCCGAGCTTCCAAGCGGTAGTCGAGCTCCTCGCGGAAACGCGTCTTGATCTCGTTCAGAACGCCGCGCGAGTTGACCCCTTTGCCGACCACCCTGCCGACCACCGACTCGAGCAGGCCGACGTTTTCGAGATCGCTCTCGATCGCCTTTTCGATGCCCGAATGCTGCACCTTGACCGCGACCAGGCGGCCGTCCGCGAGGCGCGCGCGATGCACCTGGCCGATCGAGGCACTGGCGATCGGCTCGTCCTCCCAGTCATCGAACAATTCGGAGATGGTTGCGCCGAGCTCGAGCTCGACCAGAGCCCTGATCTCGGCCACGCTCGAGCTCGGTGCTCGATCGCGCAATTTGCGCAGCGCAAGCTCGTAGGCGTCCCGCTGGCCTTCGGGCACGATGCCGTCCACGTAGCTTGCCATCTGGCCGACTTTGGCGGCCACCCCACGCAGGGTGCCGAGCACCTCGGCGGCGCGCTCGGCGGCGTTTTCGCCGCTCTTGGAGAGCAGCAGGCTGGCGCTGGTTCGAGCGCCCAAGCCGGCGAGGCGCACGAAGCGCCCGAGGCGTCCTTGCGGTATTTTTCGATCGTCTGCCAAAGCGGAGCGGAAGATGGCACTGCCCGCCGCTGCGCGTAAGGCAGTGTGTGCGGAACTGCAAAATGTGGCGAAATTATCGTCGATTCCCGGCGGCAGCGAGCGGACTCGCTCGCCCCGGCCTGGGCATGTATGATTGTGAGCTGCATGCTTCGTCCGTTCGGGTCGCGCTTCGTTTGTCGGCAACTGCTGGCCGCATGCCTGCGGGGGGCGCTGCTGGCCTCGCCAGCGCTGTCGGTGGCGTTCTCGGCGCGACCCGCGGCTGCCCAAGATAAAAAAGAGCTGTCCCGGGCGCGCGTGCAATTCCAGCGCGCGATCGAGCTGGAACAGGCGGGAAATTACAGCACGGCGCTGGAGCAGTTCCGTGACGTCGGGCAAGTCCGTATGACGCCGCAAGTGCGCTTTCACATCGCGTCTTGTGAAGAGAAGCTCGGTCGTTTGGTGACCGCGCTGGGCGGCTACCAGCTGGCATACGCAGATGCCGACAGCGTCGGCGAAGACTTCAAGGCCGAGGTCGATGCCGCCGTGACTCGCTTGCAGGCGAACATCCCGAAGCTCGTGATTGTGCGCGGCACGGGCGCCGAGGCGGCGGAGATCCAGCTCGACGGTGTAGCGCTCGGCGCGAGCTCGGTGGGCGTTCCGGTGCCGCTCGATCCTGGCCCGCACACCATTTCAGCCAAAGCGCCCAACGCGTTGCCGTTCAGCCAAACCGTGACCATCGTCGAAAACGAGCAGAAGAGCGTGGATGTCGCGCTCAGCCCCCTGCCGCAAGAAGCGCCACCGGCCGCGGGCGGTAGCGCGCCCGCACCGGCCGACAAGGGCAATCCGCGCCTGATCCCGTACGTGATCGGCGGCGTGGGCATCGCGAGCTTGATCGGCTCGGGCGTGCTGTTCGGCTTGCGCCAGAGCACCCTGAGCGATCTCGAGGCGCAGTGTGGGCCGAACCACGACCAGTGCCCGAGCTCCGCGGCCGGCGACTATTCGAACCTGAAGCTCTACAACGTGACCTCGCAGGTTGCACTGGGCGTAGGCGTGGCTTGCGTGGGCACTGCGGTGACGATGCTCGTGCTGCAACGCAAGCACGCGGCGCCCGCGAAGGCCGGCATGACGATCTTACCGAGCGCGCCGAACAGCTTGGCCGGCGTTTCTTGGGCCGGCCAGTTCTAGTCGCCGCGCAGCTGGCGCTATTTCAAAAGCCGGGGTCGATACGCCATTTGGGCGCGGGCTTCGGCTTCGCGGATGCCGTCGGCTGGACGGCTGCTCCGGGGCCTGGCCCTGGCGAAAGCACTTTGGGCGGGGTTGCCGTGCGCGGGGCAACCGCTGCCGGCGCGATCACTGGCGCGGCTTCGCCCGTGGCAGTCGCCGCGGGCTCCGCTGCGCGGGGCGCGTCCAGCTCGGTCGTGGCAGTCGCAGGCGCGACCTTGGCTGGCTCATCCGGGGGCGCCGGCAGCACCGCTTCGACGCGGCTCGATTTGGAAAGGGCGAACGCGCCCGCCGCGGCCAGGAGCAGCGCGCCGCACAGCGAAAGCACGAGCAGCCAGCCGCGCTTGTGCGCTGGGACGGGGGGGGCGCCCAGGATGCCAAACGTTTTGCTGTCCTCGCCCAAGGAGGGCACGCTCGCCCTGAGCTCCGACAGCGAGCGACGCTGGGATTGAGTGAGGGGGTTCGGGATGTCCGTGTGCGAACGCGAGCCGCGCTTGTCGGCCAGCGCCAGGGCAGCGGCCAGCGCCACGCGGCTCTCTTCGCGCTTGTTGCCGAACAACTTGCGGATGAAGGTGCCGACGTCTTCGTCGGTGTTGGCGCGCTCGGCCACAGGCAGGCATTGATCCAGCGCGCGCTGAAACTCGCTCGCGCTGGCAAAGCGCGCGTTGGCGTCTTTGGCCAGGGCTTTGAGCAGCACGGCCTGCAAGCCTTCGGGATAGTCCGGAATGAACGAGCGCGGCGAAACCACGGCTTCATCCGAGGCGATGGTGTACATCGTGGCCGCCTCGCTTTCGCGGCGAAAGGGGTGCTTGCCCGTGGTGAGCGCATACAGCACGATGCCCATCGCGAAGATGTCGACGCGCCGGTCGATCGCTTCACCGCGCACCTGCTCGGGCGCCATGTAGCTGACTTTGCCCTTGAGCTGTCCGGCCACGGTCGCGCTGCCGCCCATTGCGGTTGCCTTGGCAACGCCGAAGTCGACCACCTTGGACACGCCGTCGTAGGTGACCAAAATATTTTGCGGGGACACGTCGCGATGCACGAGTCCGATCAACCGGCCCTTTTCGTCGCGCAGCTCGTGAGCGGCATGCAGGCCAGCGCAGGCGTTCATCACGATGCGCACGGCGATGGGCAGCGGCACGCCCCCGGCGGGTTTCGCCGTCTTCATCAACTGATTGAGCGGAACGCCGTCGATCCACTCCATCGCCAGGTAGAGCACGCCCTCTTGCTCGCCGAGGTCCGAGATCTCGACCACATTGGGGTGCCTTATCTGCGAGGCGAGGGAGGCCTCGTCCAAGAACATTTGCTCGAACTGGGCGTCTTCGCTCAGCTTGGAGAGCATGGTCTTGACCGCGACGATCTTTTGGAAACCGCGCGTGCCCTTGACCCGCGCCGCCCACACCATCGCCATGCCACCGGTGGCGAGAGGCAACAGTAACTCGTATCTCCCAAGCACGTGCCCTTGGGAAATTTCCCCTGCCAGAGTCGGCGGGGCGGGGGCGTGGGGCGCAGTATTCACATTAGATCTTCAAATGTTTACAGACTCCGGCCCCTGGCTCAAGGGTAGGGCGGGATCTTTTTTGGATCAGGTAGGCGGCGGGGGCGGGCGCGGCGACGGCCGGGGTGTTTGTGCGGCATTGTGCCCGCTGCTACGTGCTCGCCCCCCCCGCGCCACCGCGCCAGCCCCGAGCACCGCTCAGTCGTGAATCGTCACTTTGACCATTTGCACGGGGGTCACCGGGCGGTCCCCGGCGGCGGTGGGGGTGGTTTCGATCTTCTTCACGATATCCAGACCCTTCACGACCTTGGCAAACACCGGATGCTTGGAGGCACCGGGAGTGAACCAATCCAGGTAACTGTTGTGCACCGTATTGATGAAGAACTGGCAGCTGCCGCTGTCGGGGCGACCGGTGTTGGCCATCGACAGCGTGCCCGGCTCATTCGAAATTTTGGCGTCCGCGGGGTGCTCATCCTTGATCGTGCCGTCGGGGCTGTTGCCGGTGCCGGCGCGCGGGCTCTTGGGATCCCTGCTGTGTGGACAGCCGAATTGGATCATGAAGCCGTTGATGACACGGTGAAAGTGCAGTCCATCGTAAAAGCCGGCCTTCGCCAGCTTGATGAAGTTGCCCGCCGTGAGCGGCATCTTGTCACTGTAGATTTCGATTTCCACGTCACCGAGGGAGGTGGAAAGGGTCGCGGTTGGGTTCGCCATGGGGGCGCAAGCTAGCAGCTCACCCGGGCCGTCACCAGCGCAAGACGCGCCCACTTCTGGCGCTCGCGGGCGTGACGCTTTCGCCCTCGACCCCGGTCAGTCGTCGTGAAAAACGGGGACACGGCAAGAGCTACGGACTATAAGCGGGGGCCCGGTAGCTCTCATGAAGGATCTTCTCAAGACGTCCGATCTCAGTCGGGCGGATTTCAAGTATTTGTTGGCGCGTTCGGTCAAGTTCAAAGCCAAGCCGTATCAACGGTGCACGGCCTTGCAGAACGACTCCGTGGCCTTGTACTTCAACAAACCGTCCACGCGCACGCGCGTGTCCTTCGAGACCGCCATCGGCCGCCTCGGCGGGCAGGCCATCAGCTTGGGGCCGAACGACGTCCAGCTCGGCCGCGGCGAGACGATCGAAGACACCGCGCGCGTGCTCAGTCGCTTCGTACGCGCGTTCGTGATCCGCACGTTCAAGGACGAGGACGTCGAGCGCTTTGCCGCCGCTTCCTCGATCCCGGTGATCAACGCGCTCACCGACGGGCACCACCCGTGCCAGAGCCTGGCTGATTTGATGACCTTGGCCGAACAACGCGGCCCGCTCGACAAGTGCAAGGTCGCGTACATCGGGGACGGCAACAACGTGGCCGTCAGCTTGATGGAAGCCTGCGCCATCATGGGTACGACCTTCGCGATCGCGGCACCCAAGGGCTATCAAATGCCCGAAGCGTTGGTCGAGGCCGCGCGCCAAGTAGCGAAAAAGAACGGCAGTGAGATCCTGATCAGCGATGATCCGGCGGAAGCGGCCCATGACGCCGACGCGCTGTACACCGACGTTTGGCTGTCGATGGGCGATTCGGACGACCAAAAGGCTGCCCGTCAGCAGGCGCTGAGCCCGTACCAGATCCAGGAAAAGACGTTCGCCACCGCCAAGCCCGACGCTATCCTGCTGCACTGCTTGCCCGCGCACCGGGACGAGGAAGTGACGGCCGAGGTGGCGGACGGGCCGCGTTCGGTGATCTTCGATCAGGCGGAGAATCGTTTGTATACGGCGGCAGCGGTGCTGTACGCGCTGCTCGAACGCAAGCTCGAAGGCGCCAAGCGCTAGACGCGAAGAAGGGGCGCTCGCTCTCCAGCATCGCACCTCGCATCCCGCAGGGTTCCTAGCCTTGGCGCCGAAGGCTTTGACGGCCCTCGACGGGGCTCGTGACCATGAAGAAAAAATGCCCCTCTCTCTCCGGAAATCAGAGTTTGAATTCAAACTCTGATTTCCGGAGAGAGAGGGGGTTGGGGAGCGGAAGAGGGGCGGGCACGGGCACGTTTACGGGCGGGACGTGAACGAGAGTCCCTTGGCTCGGGCGCTCTAGTCTCGTTCGCGCGTCGAGAGCGAGCTTTGGCCCTCGCCCACGTCGTGGCGCGCGGGTGGTGGGCGGCGAGCCGGGATGCGTACGCGCTCGGTGTGCGGGATGCGCACGCCGCCGCTGAGTGGGATGCGATACACCGCTTGCTCGTGGATCAAGTTCGAGCGCAAGCCGTTGGCCTCGCGGATCGCGCGCACGGTGCTGCCGTATTTCTTGGCGATCATGCCCAGGGTCTCGTTCTTTTTGGCTTTGTGCGTGGTGTATTGCTGCGGGGCTCGCACGAGCTTGTGGCGCGCGAGGGCTGCGTAACAACGCCGCGCGGTTTCCTGGGCGAGCGGGCTCCAAAAACGCAAATGCAGGTGGGTCGCGTGGCCCGGGGCGTGGCGAATGATGGCTCGCTGCGCGCCCTTGCCTTGAAAAATTTGCGAAACCCAGGCCGGATCTTCGCCGTTCGAGAGCGCGTACTCCTTGAGCGGCTCTTGCAGACCGTGATCGAGCAAGATCAAGTCGATGTCCGTCTTTTCGATCAGCGCACGCACGAAGGCCCACAGTCGCGGAAAATCCAGATTGTCGCGCGTGCCGCGCGCGTACCAGCGGGTGCCGTCTTTGTAGTAAAAGCTGATGTCGAGATCGCGGCCTGCTTGGTGACTGATGTGCGGACGGAGCGGCCCGCCGTAATGGGCGCCGATGTCCCCTAGCGCCAAGGGGGGCGTGTCCGGAAATTCGTCGTGCACGGCCTGCACGGCGGTGTTGAGGTAATCGATGGTTTCTTGCGTGCCCCAGGCCGAGCCCGGGCTGACCAACGAATAGAGCGGCGAAGCCAGCGCATGCACCCCGTTGACGAGGCCGCCCGCGTTGGGCGTGCCGACCGACATGGCGCCCAGGGACGCGAGATCCGTGGTGACCGCGCGCTCGATGCGCTCTTCCGACCAGCCATCGAGCGGGTGCGGCACGGGCGCACCCGGGGCCGGGCCGGCTAGCTCACCATCGTCGAGCGCTTCGTCGTCGCCCTCGTGCTCGCTTTCCCCCGAATCGTCGAGCGTCGGCTCAGCGGCGTCGGCGGGCAGGGCTGCGGCCGGCGCTGGCTCGGCGCGCGCAATGCTGCTCCCGGTCCCGCTGGTCGCCGCGCTGCGCGGCGGCTCGGGCGCGCAGGCGGCGAGTAGCAGCAACGACAGCGCGACCGAGCGATGCCTCACTGGAGCGAACGGTACCATGCGAACGTGTGCTGCAAGCCTTCGCTGATCGGCGTGGGCCTGCCGAGCGCACTGACGAAAAGCGTCGGATCGAGCACCGAGCGTCCGATGTCGCCTGCGCGGGGGGCCGCAAACGTCGTGCGCGGCGGGCTGCCGGCGACCCTGGAGATCTCGCGCGCCAGGTCGAGCGTGGACACGGCAGCGCCGGTGCACACGTTCATCATCCGGCCCGGCAGACGCCCTGCGAGGGCGGCAATGTTGGCGCGCGCGGCGTCACCGACGTAGGCATAGTCGCGCAAGCAGCCGGGATCCCCTTCGGCGCGCATGCCATTCACGCGCAGGGTTTTACCCGAAAGCACGCTGTCGAAGAAGATGGCCACGACCCCGGCTTCACCGTGGGGATCTTGACGCGGCCCGTAGACGTTCGCGTAGCGGAGCACCACGCTCTCCAGACCGTGGTGGTTACGGTACACGTCCAGGAGTTGCTCGAACGCTAGCTTGTGGATCGCATACGGGCTGATCGGTGAGGGGCGCACGGCTTCGTCGGCGCGTTGACCGTCGGGGACCTCGCCACAGATCGCGCCGCCGGTGCTGGCGAACACCAGGCGCTTCACCTTCGTCGCCACGCACGCATCGAGCAGGTTGATCCCGCCGAGGACGTTGACCTCTCCGTCCAGATACGGTTCGCGCACACTGACCGCGACGCTGATCTGCGCGGCCTGGTGGCTCACGAGCTCGGGTTTGAATGCGGCCAGTGTTTCGCGAACGGCGCTGCGGTTGCGCAGGTCGACCTCGAACAGCGGCACGCTGGGCGGCAAATTGCTGCGCTTGCCGGAGCTCAGATTGTCGAGAACCGCGACTTCATGGCCATCCGCGAGCGCGCCGTCTACCACATGACTGCCGATGAAACCCGCACCGCCGGTGACCAAAACTCGCATTCCGCTCACATATAGCCGAGATGCCGGGCTCTGCAACCGAAGCCGCCCGCGACTAGATACGGGCTAAATCGGCTCCGCTCTGGCAGGGCGCAGGGCGCAGGGCGAGCCGAGCACGGCCGCGCGTCAGCCCTTGGGTGTCGGGGGTTGGGGCTGCTTGGGGCTTGGGGTCGCGGGGCCCTTCGGATTCGGGTTCGCAGGTTCCTTCTGATTCGGAGGCGCGGGTTCCTTCTGATTCGGAGGCGCCGCGTCGGCAAATTGCTTGGCTTTGATGATTTCCCCCTGCGCGCGCATGAGCAGCTCCACCGCGGCGTTGCGGTGACCGCCGAATTCTTTCTTCGCATCCGGATTTTGGGCCGCCTTGAGCGCGGCCACCGCTTTGGTGATCAGCGCGGTGGCCTCATCGAGCTTGGGATCCGCCGCGTAGGCGGCGCCTGCAAAAAAGGCACCGGCCAGGCTCAACGCACCTGCCACCAGCACCGCCGAACGCTTCATTGACGTATTTTGCATGGAGAATTTCCCTCGTAGAAAGAATCGCAGCCGATGATAACGAGCTTACGTCGGATGGCCTCATTTCTTCCCACCTGAGGCGCATTCGGCCGCGTGCGCCGCCGGGATTCGCGCTAAATGGTAGGCACGTGAACCCAGAAACACTCGGTCCCGATCCGCTAGTCGTGTTCGAAAGCTGGTTTGCCGAAGCTCGGGCGCTCGACCCTCGCTTCGCGGACGCAATGACGCTCGCGACCGCCACGGCGGACGCTCGCCCTTCGGCGCGCACCGTGCTTTACAAGGGCCTGAGCGACGGAGCCCTGTGCTTCGTCAGCAACTATGGCAGCAACAAAGGCCAAGAGCTGGAGCAGAACCCGCATGCGGCGTTGGTCTTTTTTTGGGCTGGCCTGAACCGCCAAGTGCGCATCGAGGGGCGCGTCGAGCGAGCGCCCGAGGCCTGGTCCGATCGCTATTTCGCGGGGCGCGAGCGCAGCAGTCAGATCGGCGCTTGGGCGTCTGCGCAAAGCCAAGTGATCGCTTCGCGCGAAGTGCTCGAGGCGCGCATCGCCGAGGCCGAAGCGCGTTTTCTCGGTCAGCCGGTGCCGCGTCCGCCATTTTGGGGTGGCTATTGCTTGCGCCCGGAGCGGGTCGAATTCTGGCTCGCTCAAAACGCGCGCCTGCACGATCGTTACGCT
>Ga0247774_1000159_pt1 | contig 31478 bp, 24 predicted proteins | sample UWRJL001104B6_FD_179933 | JGI IMG/M metagenome (GOLD analysis project Ga0247774, IMG submission 179933) | Plant litter microbial communities from Arlington Agricultural Research Station in Wisconsin, United States - UWRJ-L001-104B-6 | ecosystem: Environmental > Terrestrial > Plant litter >...
TAACGTCCGGCCCTCCACACCCTGTGCACAAAGCTGTGGATCCTCGGTTGACAACCCGTTCAGTCCCTTGGGGTACCTTGGCGAGTGCCTGGGCATGACCTGTTCAGGGCCGTCTGTTCAGTAGAGAAATCCCGAATCGGGTCACATATTTACGGCTGTGGACGCCGCGCTGAGGCGTCGATGTAGGTGCTTACGCCCAATATCTAGTGGCTTTTTGCTTGCCCGACCCCAAAGGCTTGGGGTAGACAAGGTGTTCACCCACAGGCGCCCCTCTGCTCGGGTCATCAGTAGCTTGAGTCGTTACATACGCAGATGAGCAGAGCGCCTGAACGGGTTTTCACGTAGCAAGTCTTCAGGTCCGGTGGCCGCTTCCTCTCGAGGGATGAAGCGGAAACCCAGGGGACAATCGGGCTGACCGGGAGCAATCGTGCCTGGCAGCAGTGCTGGTGGTGCGCCCTGCGTGGGCGTTCCGCCGTGGCGTTTCTGTAGCGTTTCTGAGGAGGTATCCAAGCATGGCGCAGTCGACGATCGTGGGTCAGGAAAAAAGCCGAGTGAAGAGCCCGAGCACGAGCCAGACGGAGCCAGAGGCAGCCTCGCCGCAGGCCGCGTCCAAGCGCGCCAAGAAAAGCCGCGGGCTGACCTTCGAACGTCGCTACACCAGCACCGGCAGCGATGCGCTGGGCGACATGACCTGGGAAGGGCGCACGAGCGTCATCACCAACCCCGACGGCTCCGTCGTGTTCAAGATGGAGGGCGCCGAGATCCCCGCCGGCTGGTCGCAGCTGGCAACCGACATCGTCGTCTCCAAGTATTTCCGCAAGGCCGGCATTCGTGGTGACAAGGCCGTGGGCGAAACCAGCGTGCGCCAAGTGGTGCACCGCATCGCGCACACCATCCGCACCGCGGGTGAGCAGGCCGGCGGTTACTTCGCCAGCAAGAAGGACGCGGACACCTTCGAAGCCGAGCTGGTCTGGATGCTCGCCAACCAATACGGCGCGTTCAACTCACCCGTCTGGTTCAACTGCGGCCTGTACCACGAGTACGGCATCGAAGGCTCCGGTGGTAACTTTGCCTGGAACGAAACGACCGACAAATGTGAAGAGACGGCCAACGCCTATTCGCGCCCGCAATGCTCGGCCTGCTTCATCCAGTCCGTAGACGACGATTTGATGGCCATCTACGACTTGGCCAAAAACGAAGCGCGGCTGTTCAAGTATGGCTCGGGCACGGGCTCGAACTTCAGCCACATCCGCGGCAAGCAAGAGAAGCTCTCGGGCGGCGGCACCTCCAGCGGCTTGATGAGCTTCTTGGAAGTGCTCGATCGCGCGGCAGGCGCAACCAAGAGCGGCGGCACCACCCGTCGTGCCGCGAAGATGGTCTGCCTGGACATGGATCATCCGGAAATCGAGAGCTTCATCACCTGGAAGGTGCGTGAAGAAAAGAAAGCCAAGGCGCTGATCGCCGCCGGCTACGAGAGCGATTTCAACGGTGAGGCCTACCACACCGTCAGCGGCCAGAACTCGAACAACTCGATCCGCGTCACGGATGATTTCATGAAGGCCGCGCTCGCCGGCGGCAAGTGGCAAACACGCGCCCGCACCACCGGCGCCGTGATCGACACGCTCGACGCCGCCGACTTGTGGAACACGGTCGCTGAAGCGGCTTGGTCCTGCGCCGATCCGGGCGTGCAGTACGACAGCACGATCAACAAGTGGCACACCTGCTCCAACACGGGGAAGATCAACGCTTCCAACCCGTGCTCGGAGTACATGTTCTTGGACGACACGGCCTGCAATCTGTCGTCGCTCAACCTGACCAAGTTCCTCGACGAGCAAGGCAACTTCGACATCCCGGGCTACCGCCACGCGATCGACGTGTTCTTCCTGGCGCAAGAGATCTTGGTCGACCTGTCGAGCTACCCGACCGAGCGCATCGCCAAGAACTCGCATGATTTCCGGCCGCTCGGTCTCGGCTACGCCAACCTGGGCACGGTCTTGATGCTGCTCGGCATCCCCTACGATTCGGACAAGGGCCGCAGCATCGCCGGCGCCCTGACCGCCATCCTGTGCGGTCACGCATTCGTGGCCAGCGCGGAAATCGCCGCCGCCAAGGGCGCCTTCGCCGGCTACGCCAAGAACCGCGAACCGATGTTGCGTGTGATGCGCATGCACCAAGAGGCCGCCTACGCGCTCAACCGCGACCAATGCCCGGATTCGCTCTGGCGCGCGGCGACCGAGGATTGGGACAACGTGGTTCGCTTGGGCGAGCAGCACGGTTACCGCAACGCGCAGGCCACCGTGCTCGCGCCCACCGGCACCATCGGACTCTTGATGGATTGCGATACCACCGGCATCGAGCCGGATTTCGCGCTGGTGAAGTTCAAGAAGCTGGCCGGTGGTGGCTACTTCAAGATCGTCAATCAGTCGGTGCCCGAAGCGCTCAAGCGCTTGCGCTACTCGGAAGCCCAAATCCACGAGATCGTGGCCTACGTTTCGGGCACGAACACCTTGCTCGGCGCGCCACACGTGAGCCGCGCTTCGCTCAAGGCTCGCGGCCTGACGGACGAAGAGCTGACCAAGGTCGAAACCGCCCTACCCGGCGTGTTCGACCTGAGCCTGGCGTTCGCACCCTGGGTCGTCGGTCGCGAAACGTACGATCGCCTGGGCGTCACCGCCGATCGCATCAGCCAGCCCGGCTTCAACCTGCTCAAATACCTCGGCTTCAACGACAAGGAGCTCGAGGAGGCCAACGAGACCATCATCGGTCGCATGACGATCGAGGGTGCGCCGTACCTCCGTGAGGAGCACTACGCGGTGTTCGATTGCGCCAATCGCTGCGGCAAGATCGGGCAGCGCTACCTGGCACCGATGGCTCACGTCAAGATGATGGCCGCCGCGCAACCCTTCTTGTCGGGCGCGATCAGCAAGACCGTGAATCTGCCGAACGACGCCACCGTGGCTGACGTGCGGGAGATCTACGAAGAAGGCTGGAAGCTCGGGCTCAAGGCGGTCGCGCTCTACCGCGACGGCTGCAAAGCCTCACAGCCGCTCAATTCGAGCGCCGACAAGGCCGAGGAAACCGACTCCACGAACCACAACCTGGTCGCGCTAGCCCCGGTCGCCGCCCGCAGTGTGCGGCCCGAGGGCACGCGCGTGCGCCTGCCGAAGAAGCGCCACGGCTTCACGCAAGAGGCGCACGTGGGTGGGCACAAGGTGTTCCTGCGCACCGGCGAATACTCGGACGGTACGCTGGGCGAGATCTTCATCGACATGCACAAGGAAGGCGCGGCCTTCCGTTCGTTGATGAACTGCTTCGCGATGGCGGTGTCGGTCGGTTTGCAATACGGCGTGCCGCTTTCCACGTACGTCGAGCAGTTCACGTTCACGCGCTTCGAGCCGCACGGCGTCGTGTCGGGGCACGAGAACATCAAGTTCTCGACTTCGATCGTCGACTACATCTTCCGCGTGATCGGCGTCGAGTACTTGAAGCGCTACGATTTCGCGCAAGTGAAGCCGGCCGAAGACGCCGTGGCGATCGAAGATCCGACCCTGCCCAAGCACGTACCGGTCGAACCCCCGAGCTCCAGCCTATTGCCCCCCCCGCCCAGTGTGGAGGCCGGCAGCGCACACGGTGCGCTCGACGCCCAGCTCGAAGAGATGATGGGCGACGCTCCAGTGTGCGACGGCTGCGGCCACATCACCGTACGCAACGGCGCGTGTTACAAGTGCTTGAATTGCGGCAACTCCATGGGTTGCTCCTGAAGAATGTTTTGGGGCCGGGGCCCCAAAACTCTAGGGTGGGGCCCCGCTGGATTACGCGCTTCGTGATCCCCGAAGGGGGACACTCCAGCGGGGCGGGAGCGAAGCTCCCGGAGACAGACGCTTGCTACAAGTGCTTGAATTGCGGCAACTCCATGGGTTGCTCCTGAATTAGAGCGGCTCCCGGCCCCCGCACCAAAACTGCCTCGACCCGCCTGCGCCGTGCGCGCCGGCGGGTCGAGCTTTGTGCGGCTTGCTGCCTGTAAAGCCGAATGATATCAATGGATACGGGCTGATTGGGCCGCGCGCGGCGGCGTCAGCTTCGAGTGCAAGGATTCGGCCTTAGGCGCGTTCTTCGAGTAGAAGAGTGACGACTAGATTTTGCCGGTAAACAAGCGTCAGCGGAGGAAACGGAAATGTCGCAAGCGTCTAAGGTAGCCTCATCGGTGTTAGGACCCGTCCTGCTCGGACTTCTGGTGTCGTCTATGGCGACCGGTTACATGGGCTGCAAGAAGGACGAGCCACCGCCGCCCCTGCCCTCCGCCGCTCCCGCCCCCGTGCCTACGCCCACCGCGGCGTTGGAGATCCTCCCGGAAGAGCAGCCGGCGGCGTCAGCCTCGGCTTCGGTCAAAAAGCCCACCGGAGGTGTCCCGGCCCAAAGCTTCGCCAAGTGCTGCGCCGCGTTGACGCAGAACGCCGCCAGCGCGCCTGAGCCAACCAAGACCACGCTCACGCAAGCCGCCGGCATGTGCAACAGCCTGGTCGCGGCGGGCAAGAGCGGGCCGGGCGTGGTCAGCGCCATCCAAGGCGCCCTGCGCGGCATTGGCATGCCTTCGGCCTGTCTCTGAGCCTCTGAGCTCGTTCGCCTGGCCCCGATCACATGAGCTGATCGGGGCTGCGGCAATCGTTCGGCGATCGCGGCGCGTCGCCTTTCGTTTCCTCGGAGCGCTCTGCCCGTTATGCGTCTCACGCCGGGACGGCGCTGGGCGCGCCCGTCGGCGCCGCTAAAATTGCGTTGACGAGCCGCGTGATTTCGCGGGCGACTCTGACCCAAACCCGCGCGTCGCGACGATTCGAATACAACTAACGATGTAGCGATTCGTACGACAAGCAAGATCACTTACCGGGTGAGAGTGGAGTCGGTCGCGTGCAATGCATTGCCAATCGTTTCGCACCAGGTGTGATGATTCAGCTTAGAATTGGCGTGCGTGCGTATTTTTCCAGCGCCGAGCCGTGACAATCGAGTCATGGTTTCTGACCCGCGAGCAATCGAAATTCTGCGCTGGACTGGAACCGATTCCACATTCACAGTACATGCCGATCATGGTGCTCAAAACGCAGCGTAATGCTGGGCGTGTTGCCCTGGACCTCCCCGTCTCTCGCTCGAGGTCCGCTGCGTCGCAGTTGAATCCCGTGCTGAAGAGCTTGCTCATTCCCGCACTTGCGCTCGCCCCGTTCGTCCTGACGTTCGCTTGCGGCGGAGACAGCGCCACTGGGTTGGACGACAATCATGACGGGTTGGCCGACGATCTCGGCAGTTACGCCGATGCCAACAACGACAACGTCGCCGACACGATCGACATCAATCACGATGGCAGGGTCGACGGCCCGGGCGTGAACAGCAGTGGCAATCGACACGCGGCGGCCAACGCCCTCCCCCTCGATACGGACTGCGACAAAATCTACGACTCACTCGACACCAACGGCGACGGCCTACCTGATCTGCAAACCGCCCGAGCCCCGGTAAAGCCCTCGGCCAGCTGCAAGAGCATGACCGTCAACCCCGTCACCGGCGTCGTGCCGGGCGGCAGCGGCGGCGCCCCCGGCGCGGGCGGTGCTCCGGGAACGGCTGGCTCGAGCTCGCAAGCGGGCAGCCCCGGCGTCGCAGGCTCCCCCACAGCAGGGTCCGGCAGCAGTGAGCTCGGCAAGGGCAGCTACCAGGGCCTCGGTATGATCAGTGGCTCGGACCAGCCGACCCGCTACTCGCAGTCGGATGTTTACCGGAACGGCGTTGGCTACATGTTCATCGCCAACGGTTGGGGCGAAAACTGGCAGGACCATGCCATCTCCTGGAATGGCACCTCGTTTACGGTGCAATCCTTCGACGGTACCCAGGGCAAAAACTACGCGCCTGCTGGCTACCCGAGCATGTTTTGCGGCCTGTACTCGATGAAGCAGTCGGACTGCGCGTTGCCCATGGCCATCAGCGCCGCGCACTCGATCAAAACTGGCTGGCGTTGGAAAGCCAACGGCAACAATGGTCAATACAATGCCGCTTGGGATATCTGGCTCGGCGACAACGGTAAGCTCACCTCGTATCTGATGGTTTGGCTTCGCGATCCTCCTGGCCAGCAACCCGCCGGCAGTGCTGCGCTTGCCGGCGCCGCGGTCACGGGTCTTCCCGGTAGCTGGAATATCGTGAAGGGCAGCGTCAACGGCCTGCCGATCGTGAACTACGTGCAGCCCGAGGGGAAAGACCTGGGCGAGCTCGAATTCGACGTTTTGGACGTGTACAAGGACGCGATCAAGCGCAACTACGCCCTGCCCGGCGCACAAATTCTAGCGGTTGCCGTGGGCTACGAGATCTGGAACGGCCCAGTCACGAACCTCGTCACTGAAGATTTCTACGTCGACGTGAAATGACGAGCTAGCACAGCGCTGCAAACAGCCGCGCAACAGTGGCCGACTCGCTCAGCGAGTGTCGCGGCGACGTCGTGCATTTTGTCTGGGAAATGCCATGCGGAACCGGTCCCAGATCGGGAGCTGATTTTTTGGAGGACTGCAGTTCAATTCGTCAGCGCATCGCTTGAACTGCTCTGGGCTCTCGGCTACAGTCGAGCTTATGAGCTCGGCAGTAAAACTTGTCCTAGGTGTGTCTGTTTTAGCGATGGCAGCGGGCTACGCCGCCTGTGACAGCGGCGGCGGTTCCGACGGACCGCTCACGGTCGCGGGCGCGGGCCCCGGCACCGCTGGCGCTGGTGCCGTCCAAACCGGTGGCAGTGGGGCTCCAGGCATGGCTGGTTCCGCAAACGCTGGGACTGCCGCGTTGCCGGAAGGCGTGCCGCTCACCCCGGCCATGGGCTGGGTCGCTGGCGACAACGCCGCGGGGATTGAAGGCGCCGTGTTCTCCTTCGGCGATCCAACCTCCAAAATGGGCTTGGTCGATAACGTCGTGGGTCCCCAGGCCTGTATCTCGGGTACGGCCGCCAAGGTCGACATGGCGTCGGACGCCTGCAAGAACATGATGTTCACCCCGCCGGCCAAAGACTGCTACGGCGAGTACTGGGGTGCCGCCATCGGCATGAATCTCAACCAGAAGATCGACATGACGCTCGTGCCCCCCGCGGGCGGCACGCCGGGAGCGTACGACGCCTCGCTGCTCGACGGCTTCTTCTTCATCATCTCGGGCGACGTCGTGCCTGCGCCGTCGGCCTTCCGCTTCAAGGTCGAAGACGGAACGAACGAATTTTGCAACCCGGCCGCGATCAAGATCAAGACCGGCCCCAACACCGTCAAGTTCAGCGACCTGGTTTCGGAATGCTGGACCACGAAGACCCCGCCAGCCCCGACTGCGGACACGGTGAAGAACCACCTGATCAAGATCTCGTGGCAGGTCGTGACCAACGCGAGCGCAACGGTCCCGTTCAACTTCTGCGTTTCCGATGTGCGCGCCCTGGTTAAGCCCGGCGCCACTCTCCCGCCTGTCGGCACCGGCAGCGCGGGCGGCGGTGGCGCTGGCGCCCCCGGAGCAGCTGGTGGGTCGGCAGCTGGCGCACCGTCGGGCGGCGCACCGTCCGGTGGAGCACCGTCTGGCGGCGCACCGTCGGGCGGCGCAGCTGGCGCCAGCGTCGGCGCTGGCGGCGCCAAGGCCGGCGGCGGCGGCACGGCCGGCTGAGCCCCCTAGCGCGAAGCGCTCCAGGGAGCGCAGCGTGAGCAACGTGGGTCACTGACGCAAGTCAGTGGCCCACGTTGCATTTTGTGCTCTCGGCTCAGCGCGATGGGTGTCGCGAGTCCGGGACCGTTGCCACGGCGACTGCCAAATGACGAAACGGCGGCCCAGCATTCAGCCGGACCGCCGTTTTCAGGAGCGTCTTACTTAGAGTGGCTCAGTGGCCCGCAGTGCCGCCGCCGCCGGCCTTGGCACCGCCGCTGCCGCCGTTCGCGCCGCCGCCGCCAGTGCTCGCGCCGCCACTGCCGCTGCCGCTCGCGCCGCCCGGCGCGCCACCGGCGCCGCCAGCTGGTGGGCCGCCGAGGAACTTCACGTCATCGATAGTGATGTCTGCGTCGTACGGACCGGCTGCTGGAGGCGCGCCGCCAGCACCAGTGGCCGCTCCGCCGCTACCACCGCTCGTGCCGCCGCCCTTACCGCCACTGGCGCCGCCGCCACTGCCGCCAGTGCCGGTTGCTGCACCGCCAGCGCCGGATCCAGCGGCACCCACGGCACCAGGAGTCCAGTCGAACGCCCACTCGAGGCCCACGACGTTGTTACCGGTGACCGCAGCGATCGGAACGCCACCCGCCAACTGACCCCACAGCACCGTCACCACCGTGGGCGTGGCGGTGACCGGGATGTCGAACGCGGACGCATGGCAGTCCGGATACGTGTCCGCCAAGGCCGACACGCACTGACCCTTCATGTTGGGCGTGTCGATCGCGGTATTGGTATTGGTCTGGACGCGGAAGTTGAGCTTGCCCTTCGGCCCAGCGTAACCCTTCACGCTGAAGGAAACGCCCGTGTACGCCGAAGCGTCGTAGCAGGTGTTGAAGTACAGACCGAAGCCGTCATACGCATGCACGTTGCCCTTGATGTTCAGCACCGTATTGGTCACGGTGTCCAAGGTCAGGGCGTTGGGCTGATAGGCGAAGGTGCCGCCGAGCACGCCTCCCGTGAAGGTGTAGTTGCCTGCGCTGGTCGGGTTAGCAACGAGGTTCGAGAAGTCCGTGATCAGCGCCGCCGTAGGCATGGTGTTTTGGCACGCGAAACCCGCGCTGGTGCCGCCGCCTGTGCCAGCCGTCGGTGCGGCGCCAGCCGCGCTGCCTGCAACGCCTGCACCGGCAGTCCCCGGCGCACCCGCCGCCGTGCCACCCGCGGTGCCCGGCGCTCCGCCTGAACCAGTCCCCGCCGTCCCCGGCGGCGTAGCGGGCTCATCGCTGCTGCACGCAGCCATCGCGCCCGCCGTGAACAATGCGAGGCCTAGACCCGAGTATCGCAATTTCCGATTAGTCATCTCTCAAACCTCCAAGCCCGAGCGGGCTGAACTAAGGGGACACAATGTGCGCGACGGACTTCGTGTTGTCCAGAACGCCGCGAGTATTTCTGGAACCGGTCCCTCATTTTGAATACGACGATTCCTGGGTCGGGCGTGGAAAGGTCATTTGAAACTGGAACCGCGTCCACAAAGGTCACGGGGCAAATGGGGGCAGCGCCCAGCTAGGAATTCGCCCCAGTCCGCCGCGAACCCCGGATTTCAGCATGATTTATGGTCCCGCCCGACCGGACCCGGCAGCGCTCGTCGAGGCGCCGCAGCCGGCCCCGAGGCCAAATCAACGGCTGGAATGTTCGAACCCGCGGGCAGCGCGCTGGCGGCGCCCGCCATCCAAGAGCCACACTCCGCGGCCTTTGCGCACCGCGCCAATGGGCCGGGCGCTGGGCGGACGTGCTCGCTTGGGGCCGGTGGCGAGAAGCGCGTAATCCTCGCCACCGTACAGCGCGAGCTCCAGCGCGGAGACACCCAAGCTAGGAGCCAAGGTCTGCAATTCGGGGCTGAGCGTTGCAGCCAATGCGGCGAGGTCAATCAGCAACTCGACACCGCTCGCCTGCGCCAGGTGCGCCGCATCACCCGCCAAGCCATCGGAGATGTCGATCGCGGCATGCGCGCCACGCGAAAGCTCGAGACCCGCAGCGAGTCGAGCCTCGGGTCGTCGGAACGCAGCCAGCGCGCGCCGCGCCGCTTTGCTCGCGCCGCGGCTCTTACCGGCCTGCAACAGCCGCAATCCCGCAGCGGCCAAACCGAGCTCACCGCATAGCCAGAGCTCGTCCCCCACGCGCGCGCCGCTGCGCAGTAACCCACGCTTCACGCTTCCGACGAGCGTGGTCGTGATGCTGAGCTCCGCGCCGCGCGCCAAGTTGCCGCCCACGATCGCGCAGCCCAAGGCGCGTGCGGCTTGGCGTTGCCCGCGCGCCAACTGGCTGAGCTCGGCAGCGGTAAAGCGCGGCGGAAAGATCACGCTAGACAGCGCTGCGAAGGGCGCGCCACCCATGGCGCTCACGTCGCTGGCGGCAGCCTGAAAGCTGCGATACCCGAGATCGGCGAGCGTGAGCCAAGCGCGCTCGAAGTGCACGTGCTCGACCGCCGTGTCGACCGTCCACAGCCAGCGACCGGTAGACTTGAGCACCGCCGCATCGTCACCGATGCCGAGCTCGACCTTGGAGCTCGCTTGGCGGAACAACGCCTCGAGTTGGGAGATGACCGAAAATTCCGAAATGGGCCGCGCGCGCGCCGTCATTTGCGGCACGCTACACGAGTCAGCCGATGGTTGCGCGCTTGACGGGAATGGTGACGACGAACACCGTGCCCTTCGGCGTGTTGTCGATGATGCGCACGCTGCCGTCGTGGCCGTCGATCAGGCGGCGCACGATCGACAGCCCGAGACCGGTGCCGCCTGCTTCGCGCGTCGAGCTGGAGTCGACCTGGTAGAAGGCGTCGAACACCCGACCGCGCTCGAGCTCGGGGATGCCGATGCCGGTGTCCGAAACTCGAAATTCGATCGCGGTGCGCCGGGCGCTCAGGATCACTACCCCGCCCGCGTCCTCCGGACGCGCGGCGTCGATGGCAGTGATGCGCGCCGAAAGCGTGACTTTGCCCTGCGCCGGCGTGAACTTGATCGCGTTCTCGGTCAGGTTCAAAAACACCTGCCGAAGGCGCTCGGCGTCGGACCAAATCAGTGGCAGGCCGGGCTCGACGTCGACCACCAGCTCGACCTCTTTCTTGCGCGCGGTGGGGGCCATCGTCTGCGAGACGTCCCGCAAAAGGCCCAAGATCTCGGTCTGGCTCTTGCGCAGGCTCATCGTCCCGCTCTCCAGCTTCGACAGATCCAGTAGGCCCTTGATCAGCTGCAGCAGCTGCTCGCCCTTGTCGCGAATGGTCTGCACGAACTCGTGCTGCTCGGCGGTCATCTCGCCCGCCAGGCCTTCGACCAGCATTTCGCTGTAGCCGATGATCGAGGTCAGCGGCGTGCGCAGCTCGTGTGACACAGTGGCCAAGAAGTTACTCTTCAACCGGTCGAGCTCTTTCAAGCGGTCGAACGCGGTCTGCAGCTTGTCGTTCTTGTCCTCGAGCTCGCGAAAGCTGTCGCGCACCGTGGCCAAATGCATGTTGCTGGTCAAGAGTGCGCGGTGACCACTGAACAACAACAGGTCGAGCGTGCGGGCCAGGTGACGGGCGAGCTTGACCACCGAATCGTCTTCCGCGCGCGGCATGGCTCGGAACGCATCGCGCAGCTGCGCTTGGTCGAGCTCGGGATCCAGCACGAGCAACGCCGGCGGAGCCTCGACTTGGGCGGGAATCACGAATGGGCCCAGGATCATGCGACCAATCCGCTTGCCGTCGTATTGGATGGCCAGAACCCGGTAGTGCTCTCCGGTCGCACAATGGTAGCTGGCCAAGCCGTCTTCGCCGAGTGCCAGGTTTTTGACCTTGGCCGCGATCTCGGCCAACGCCGCGCGCCCGGCCCGGACCGAGTTTAGGCAGGTATAGAGCGCGATCTGATCCGCGGCGTCCGCGAGCAGCTTGCCTTCCTCGCTGAAAATTCGCAGGGGCACGCCGAACAAATCGTAGAAGCTCTTCGCCATTTCGCCCAGGGCGTCGCGATCGACCAAGTCTTCCAGACTTGCGCCGTGGCCGAGCGTGAGCTCGTCGAAGGTCTTGGCAGCAGCGGGCGGAATCATCAACCGGCCTCCGGGCGAAGTACGTCGAGCGCGCCGCCGACGCAGGCTTTCAAAATTTCGGGTACGGGCTTCGGGTTGCCGAGTTTTTGTGCGACTTGGGCCAAGAATGCTTTGGAGTCGAAGCCGAACTTCTTGTTCAGGTCGTGCTCGGCATCGAGCGCGCTCCAGGTCAGGTGCAAGAGCCCGATCATGCTCTCGACCACACCCACACCGCGCGTGGCGACGGCTAGGTACACCGGCTCCCTGCCCTTGGAGGCCAGGTCGGCGATTTCCGCATCACTGCGCACATCCGGCATGTCGCGCTTGTTGAACTGAATGATCAGCGGCATCTGGCGCAGGGTCAGCCCGTGCTGCTTCAGGTTCTCCCGCAGATCCAGGAAAGACTCGGTGTTGTGCTGAGTCTCCGCCGCGCGTGAATCGGCGATGAAGGCGATGCCGTCGGCACCTTGCACGACGAGCCGCCGAGTCGAGGCGTGAATCACCTGACCGGGGACGGTGAATACTTTGAGCCGCACGGCTAGGCTGCCCTGATTGCGGAAGGTCAGCGGCAATAGATCGAAGAACAGCGTGCGATCGTCCTTCGTCTCGAGCGTCATCAGTCGCCCACTGGCCCCGGGCTCTGCCGCTTTGTGCAGCGCCTGTAGGTTGGTGGTCTTGCCGCTGAGAGCCGGACCGTAGTAAACGAGTTTGATCGTGAGCTCGCGGTTCACGAAATCAAGCTGCACAGGACCCTCGGTATTTCCGCGCCCAACGGCGCATGCGCCGCTGCACGAACAGCGGCAAAAACGAGAAACCCAGCCTACCATGGCGCATCCATGAGCCAAACGGCCGTTCTCGTCTGGCTTTCAGCCTCATCGCTCTTGCCTACATTTCGTGCAGACCTGGATGCTTTCGCACACAGCCGCTTACTGCGGCTAGAAGCCCCAAGGGAAAACGCGGCGCCCTATCGCGTTGGCAGCGTTGGCAGCGTTGGCAGCGTTGGCATCGATCGCGATCGCGTTGGAGCTTCGGCCTATGCACCGGATGCCGTGGCGCAGATCGAGGGCTCCCTGGAAGAAGCGCGGAGCGCCGCGGCTTCACTCGAGCAGGGTCGGGCGCTCGGCGCACTCGAGCGAGCCGAGCACGTGCTTCGAGAGCATCCAGAATTGCCACAATCTGCCTGGCTGATGGCCGAAATCTTGGAGCAGTCGGCCGAGCTGGAAAATGCGGCGCCGGACGGCGCGCTGGCCGCCAACGCCCTGCGCAAACGCGCGGCCGCTTTGGAGGGACCACGTGCCGTGCCGTTTTCCGATCGTGCAGCCGAGAGCGAGGCGATCATGGCCGACACACGTGCCGTCAGCGTCGAAGGCTTGGAGCCCGGCGACGCACTGGAGTGGGACGGCCGGCAAACCTCGAGCCCGCTGAGCAGCGCACCGGGCGAGCACCACGCTCGCGTCATGCGACGCGAGCGTCTGATGTGGGCGGGCTGGACCGTGCTTTTGGCCGAACAAGCCAGTGTGCGCTTACCTGTACCGGAGACCATCGCTTGTAGCCCCGACGACATTGGTCACGGCCATTTCGTGGCGGGTCGAGCCGTGGCCGCCGCTCACGCGCGTTGCGACAGCTACGTCCTTTCGCGGGCTCGCGAGGGCGGCATCGAGGCCGCGCTGTGCGAGCGCGAGCAGTGCGGCAAAGTCATCGTCTGGGAGCACCTGCAACCCAGCGTCGCGCCCGCAGCAGCGACCAAGAAAACGCTCTGGCCCTACGCCCTCGCGGCCTCGGCGGCAGCGCTCACCGTGACCGGCATCGCCCTCTGGCAGGCAGGGGTATTCGAGCGCTCCGAGCCAACCAGCCACGAGGTCTGGGTGTTCAACGGGCAAAAGCAGCAAATGGGACTCAGCTTCTAAGGCTCACGATTGCGTGGGCCAGCGCGCGCGTGCTTCCGCAATCGCGCTTTGAACGCGCGCTTTGGCCGGACCACCCACGAGCGAACGGCGCTCGACCGCGGCCTCGGGATCGAGCGCGAGCGCGAGCTCCGGACCGGTCAACGAGGGATGCGCGGCGAGCAGCACGTTTGCCGGAAGCTCACCGATTTGCACACCGCGCTCTTCCGCTTCACGCACGATGGCGCCGACCACGTGGTGCGCGTCACGGAACGGCAGCCCGCGCTGCACCAGGAAGTCAGCCAAATCGGTGGCGCACAGGTGACCTCCCGCGAGCGCCGCCTTCATCCGCTTGCCGTGGAAGGTCGCGGTGGCAATGGCGCCCGTGAGCGCTCGCGCGCTGGTCAACGCGCACTCGAACGCGTCGAAGATCGGACGCTTGTCCTCTTGTAGATCGCGGCCGTAACCGAAGGCCAGGCTCTTTTCCAAGACCAGCAGCGTGGTAACGCAGCCGATCAAGCGCGCACACTTGCCGCGCACCAGCTCGGCCACGTCGGGGTTCTTCTTCTGCGGCATCATCGAGGAGCTGGTCGAAAAAGCATCGCTCAGCGTCATGAAGCCGAACTCTTGCGTGGACCAGAGCACGATCTCTTCACCGATGCGCGACAGGTGCACGCCGAAGATGGCCAGCGCAGAGGCCACTTCCATCAAGAAATCGCGACTGCCAGTGGCGTCGATCGAATTCTGCATCGGCTGCGTGAAGCCGAGCGCGCGCGCCACCCCCTCGCGATCGAGCGGAAAGCCAGTGCCTGCGACCGCGCCGGCGCCCAGCGGGCACTCGTTCAAACGTGCCATGGCGTCCACTAGGCGTCCGCGATCGCGCAGCAGCAGCTCCTGCCACGCGAGCAGGTGATGAGACAACCGGCTCGGTTGCGCGCGCTGCAGGTGCGTATACGCCGGCATCAACAGCTCGAGCTCGGAGCTGGCGCGGTCGAGGATGGCGGAGGCCAGCTCGTCGATCGCCAGGATCGCCTCTTCGCAGCGGTTACGAGTCCACAGCCGCAGATCGGTTGCGACCTGATCGTTGCGCGAGCGGCCGGTGTGCAACTTGCCGCCGACGGGCCCCACGACATCGCGCAGGCGCGCCTCGATGTTCATGTGCACGTCTTCCTTCTTGCGATCCCAAACGAACTCGCCGCGCTCGATCTCGCCCTTGATTTGCTGTAGGCCGGTGACAATCGAGAGCGCTTCTGCGTGGCTCAGTACCCCTGCGCGGGCCAGGCCCTCGGCGTGAGCAATCGAGCCCGCGATGTCTTCGCGCCACAGCTCCCAGTCGATGTCCACACTGGTGTTCAGCCGCTCCATCGCGGCATCGATTGCGTCTGGGAGCCTACCGCCTCGAGCGACCGTCATGTTCGTTCCTCGTCGTTACCTTGGGTTTCGAAGCGACGTGTAGCACGAAAACAGCGCCCCGAGCCCAGCAGCTCAACGCGCGAAATCGTCGATCACGCGCTCGAGCTCGACGCCCAAGCGCGCCACGGCTTCGTCCACGGCTTTGCTGGCAGATTCCAGGGCGCGCTGGCGCAGCGCGCGATCCCCGCGCTCGCGACCGAACGCGGCCAGCGTGGGCGCGGCCAATAGGAACAAGCCGCCCACCGCCGCATTGGCGAACAGTGTGCCTACGCCCAGCGCCAATGCGGCGACCACGCTCGCGTCCAGGGCAACGGTGCTGACTTCGAGGCTCGGGCGCAGCAAGCGTGAGTCGGGGCCGGTCAGCACTTCCCTGTCCGCGCTGGGGCTCTCGTTCGCGGGCGGATCACGCCGCGCGAGCTCCGCCAAGGCCTGTTGAACTTCTTGATTTTCGCGCTCGGCCCAAGCACGGAAAGTTTGCTCGAGGAATGGGCCGAGGTGTTGCCGGATCTCGGACGCGGTCACCGACTCGAGCGCCGCGGGCAAACGCCAGCGCACGTCTCGGCGAAATTCTGCCAGGTCGGCGGCAACCTGCGCCTTGAGCGCCACGAGCGCGGGCGGCAGCTCGCCCGTGACCTGCGGCCGGAACGATGCTTCGTCGCTCATCAACCGATGACCTTGATGTAGTCGTGCACCCGCTCGTCCACCTCGGCCATGCTCAGGCCTCCGGAGCCGAGCTGGGCGTGGCGACGAAACAGCTCGCTCTCGGCAAACGCCTGCAGCGCGAGCACGCGCTTGGGCAACCAGGGATGGCTCGAAAAGACCTCACTGAAGCGACCTAGGCTTTGCTTGGCCTCGCCGTGTTGCTCGAGGAAGGCCTCGATATTCAGCTCTTCGTACAGCTTTTGCGAGCCCAGCGCGAGCTTGGTCAACGCGCGCAGCGAGGGCTCGAGCTTGCCGGCGCACAAGGCTCCGGCGCGATCACAAGTGACCTCGGCGCGCCGCGACCAGGCGCGCAGCGACAACAGCGCGGGCACGGCCAAGTTGCGCAGCACGATGCCGGCCACGTTGGTCAGGTAGTGCATGGCGGTCAGGTACACCACGTGATTGTTGTGAATGTGCCCACACTCGTGACCAATCACGCTCAACAGCTCGGCGTCGCTGAAGTGGTCCATCAGCGCGGAGTTGATCAGGATGAAGGCATCCTCGTTCGTGCCGTAAGTGGCGGCATTCAGGTGCGGGTTCGAGACGACGTACACCGTCGGCACGGGGATGCCCAAGGTCTCCGCGCAGCGCTCGGCCAAGGCGTGCACGCGCGGGAACTGGCGCGGGCCAATCTTCACCGCATGCCCGAGCAGCTCGGCCTTGCCGACGTTCTTGAACGTGCGCACGGCCGCCGCGACCGCGAGCTCGACCGGTTTCAGACGTTGAAAGGTGGCGCGCGTGTTGCGATCGGACACGTACGCGTAGCCGTGCTCGTTGCCGAGCACGCTGCCGGGGCGGCGACCGGCGCGCTCGCGAACGAAAGCCGGGAAGTCGAAAGCGTCGAGCCTTGCCACGCAAGTCAAGCTAGCACCCCTGCCCAGGCCGGCCATGGGCCAGGCGGCGCACTGCGCGCAAATACCGTGGGGCGGGCGCGGGGGGTGCGGGTTACGATTCGGTGAAGTTGACTCGGGCGTGCGCTCGACGACACTCGCCCCGATGAGCGCTTCCTTGTCAGTGCCCGGGCCCGCTGCCCTGCCCGTGCTCGGGCCAACCGCGGAGCTCTTGCGCTTCGTGCTCGATCCAATCGCCCACATCGGCGCGCTGTTCGAGAAATACGGGCCCATCGCACAACTGGTCGTGGGCAGCCCCACGCGACTCGTGTCGACCAAACCCAACGTGCCGGGCACGGTGTTTCTGTTCGGGCCCGAATACAACCGCGCGCTGCTCACGAATCACAGCGATTTCCACAAGTGCGCACTCAGCGGCCCGCTCTATCCCGAGGAACCGCTCAGCCCACGCACGCGCCCCTTGACGCGCATGCTGACCGGCCTGTTCCACGCCAATGAAGGCGACCACAAGACGCAGCGCCGCTTGCTGATGCCCGCCTTTCATCGCAGCCGCATCGAAAGTTATCGAGACGAGATGGTGGCGGCGACCGAAGCGCTCTTGGCCGAGTTTCGACCCGGCAGCACGCGCGACATTCGCCCCGACATGATGCACCTGACCCTGCGCATCGCGACCGCCACCTTGTTCGGTGCGGATCTGGGTGAGCTCGGTTTGCAAATTGGTCACGACATCGAAGGCTGGGGCCTGACCCTGCGCAGCGCGAACATCGTGCCCTTCGATCTACCGCTCTCGCCCTATCGACGCTGGCTCGATCTGTCGAGCAGCATCGATCGCCGCATGCTGGAGGTGATTCGTCTCAAGCGAGAGAATCGCGGCAGCGGCCGCGACATGCTCTCGATGTTGATCGAAGCCCGCGACGAAGGAGGCGCGCAACTGAGCGAGGACGAGCTGATCGGCCACGCGGGCGTGATCTTCGGCGCCGGCCACGAAACCAGCTCGAATGCCCTGAGTTGGACGCTGCTCATGTTGACGCTGCACCCGCGGATCCTGGCCGACCTATGCGACGAGCTGTCCGGCAAGCTGCGCGGCGCAGCGCCAACCTTCGAAGACCTCGCCGAGCTGCCGCTGCTCGACCGCGTGGTCAAGGAAAGCCTGCGCTTGTTCCCGCCCGCCCCACTCAATCATCGCATCACCGCGCGCAACGCCGAGCTCGGCGACTACCAGATCCCCGCCGGCACCGAAGTCCTGAGCAGCATCTATCACACCCACCGCATGCCGGACCTGTACCCGGAGCCACTCCGGTTCAACCCCGAGCGCTGGCTCGGAACCGACCCAGGACCCTACGGCTACAACCCCTTCAGCGCTGGCCCCCGCATGTGCATCGGCGCCACCTTCGCCTGGTTCGAAATCAAAATCGTACTCGCGCTGCTGCTACAACGCTTCCGCCTGGAGCTCGTTCCCAACCAACGCATCGACCGCTACTTCGGCATCACCCTGGCTCCCTCGCCGCGCGTTTTGATGCGCGTTTTGCGTCCCGATCGCCCATTCGGACGCGCCGCGCCGATCCATGGCCGGGTGCGGGAAATGGTCGATTTGTCGGGCTAGCGCGCGAGCGCCTCTTTCAACGACAATACCTGAAGCGGCGAAGAGCCGAGCGGGTGAACGGTGCCTTCCAGCCAGGGCTGCACGCCCTTGCCGTAACCGGGGCCGAAGCGGGATTCGGAAGCGCCGCCGGGCAGGTTGTACCAGGCGCCGCGTTGTTTCATGTCCATCAGCAAGTGGAAGGCCGGCGCGTACACCAGGCGTTCGCCGGAGATGGGCGAGACGCGACACTGGAAGGGCGCGACCGGGTTTCCGGGCAGCTCGATGGCAGGCGAATCGAAGCCGAGGAATGCGGGGGAGCGGCCACGCGTGATTAGGTGCGCGAAGCGCGTGCGCACCGGGACGTCGTGCGTCGCGTGCTCGGCGAGCGCTACGTCGAAGGCGGCACGCAACAGCGGCCCCAGCTCGGCTTCGCTCAGGAGCTCGGGGCATTCGAGCGCGAGCACGCGGTCGAGCTGGTCTTGATACAGGGCCACCGCGGACCACTCGCGCATGCGGCGCGCGTCGGCGCGCGGTAGATCTTGCTCGAGTAGCAGGTAGCAGAGCTCTTCGTATAGTTTTCCATACAAGCTGACCAGCGTGCGATCGGCTTGCTCTTCGGCCCAAGCCACGAGTGCCTGCGCGAGCGGATGCTGCGGCAAAAGGGGCGCCCAGATCGGCAGCAGGCGCCGCGCGCTGCCGTCGAGGGTGTCGTAGGAAATGCGCAGCAGGGTCGCTGGATGATGAGTATTTCGCCGAGCGAGCAGCTCGTTGATGCGTTCGAAGCGGTACGGCGCTTCGGGAAAGGTGCACCAGCGTTTTCGGTGCGGGCCGTGTCCGCCTTGATTGGCGGAGACCACCACCCCGAGCGCCGGGCGGAGCGCGATCGGTCGGGAACCTTCGGGCACGGGCTCGGGCAGCGTGGCGCTCAAGGTCGAGCCGACGAGCGGGTAAGCACCGCTGTAGTCAGCTGGCTTTTGGTCGATCGTGCCCGTCAGCAAGCTCGCGATGTCGCCCTGAGCGTCGACCAAGATCGCTTCCAGCGAAACGCTGTTGATCTCGCGCTGCACTTCCAACAGCTGATCGACCGTGCGGCAAGCGGTGATGCGTGTGGCAGCAGAAAAAGCGCGGAAGGCTTGTTCGATGCCGGTCACGCGCACGCACGGTAAATGCGCCTCCTGGCTCACGTCACCGAGCACGGTACCGCGATCATTCTCGTGGAAGGCCCAGGTTTCGCTGGGCTTGCCCTTGATGGGTATGGTCTCTTCGCGGCGCGTCAGCGGTCGGTAGCGACCCTCGCGCAGGTACTCACCCGCGCGCACCTGTTCGGAGATGAAGTCCACGTTGTCGGCATGGCCGAAGGTGTACGACCAGCCCACGTGTGCGGTGCGCCCCGCAGCGAACCAGGGGCAACCCGGGATGGTGATGCCGCACAGGTACGAGTCGTCTGCAAACTGCAGATCGGCCGCGTACAGCAGAGGCGGGAATTTGCCGACCTCCATGTGAAATTCGCCGAGCAGCAGCGCTCCGCCGGTGCCCGAACGCTGCGCCGAAACCGCGAACGCGTTCGAGCCGGCTTGAGTCGAGCCGCCAGAGCCGCCCTCGAAGAACGAGAGAGCCTTGGGGATCTGGAGCTGTTTGAGGGCTTCGAGATCGATGCCCCGCGCGTTCGGGCCCAGTAAACGCTCGAACACACGCCGCGGCGCGCCGCGCGCTGCCAGCTCGGCGATCACCAGCTCCGTCGAAACGGTCATGCTGGTCAGTCCGAAATAGGTCACGAAGCGGTAGATTTCCAGCACTCGCTCGGCGCTGAACGGCCTCTGGGGCACGCCCAACAGCCGCAATAGCAGCGGATAACCGCGCGCGCGCGCCCCCGCGTTGAAGCCGTCGGCATACGCTGCGAGCAGCGCTTGGCTCTCGGGCGTGCACTTGGCGACCTGCTCCTTCACATCACGCCCCAGCCCTAGGGCCCGCGAGCCATAGTCGATCAAGCGCGCGATCGGCACGTCACCCAGCACGCTCATCAGCTCACCGCGGGCGGCGAGCCCCGTGAGCGTGATCTGCACCAGGCGATCACGGGCGTGCAGGTAGCCGAGCGCGAACGTGCCCTCGCGCAGATCGCGAGCCTGAACCGAGGGATATCCCCAGCTGTCGCGCGTGAAGGCGATGGCGCGCTCGGGGCCTTTGAGCGTCGGCAAGATCAGGCCCCGAGCGACGCGATGCAGGCGTCGAGCGCGCCGTTTTCGATCGCCGTCATGCGCGCGAGGAAGCGGCCAAATTCTCGCACGGGCGGCGTGCCGTCCGGGACGCGCAAGGAGAAATCCGTGAGCCGCGTGCTGGCGAAGCGCAAGCAGGCGATCGCGCCCTCGCTGCGCAAGGCGGCCACTTCAGCGGCAGGTAACGGGCGCACGCGGCGATAGCCGTCGAACAAGGCTTGGACCAAACCGAGCTCGAATTCGCTCCCGTAACACCAAGCCAGGGTGGTCACCATCAGGTCGTAGGCAAAGTTATTTTGGCACACGCTCTCGAAGTCGATCAGCGCGCGCAGCTTGGGCCCTTGCCAAAGCACGTTGTCGCGGAACAAATCACCGTGGCAAATGCCTTGCTCCAGGTTTTTGGCACGATTTGCTGCGTAATGCTCGAGGCGCTCACGAATCGTGCGCACCGCCGGCAAGAGCGACGCGCGGCCCGCCGCTTCGACTCGCTCCAGCCGCTCACGCAGGTCGGGGATGCGGAAGCGCCCAGCCGGGAGTGCCGGCACGCGCGGCGAACAAAGGTGCACGCGAGCAAGCGCTTCACCGAGCGCGCCGCAAGCGGCCGGCGTGACTCGGGCTTGGCACAGGATCTCGCCCTCGACCCAAGGGAACACCGCGAACGCCTTACCCTGAAACTCCGCCAGCGAGCCGCCGCTCTGGTTCCTGAGCGCACGCACCACCGGCACGCCCGCATCATCCAACGCGGCGACCACCGCGTGCTCGAGCAGCGCGCCCGCCTGATCCTGCTCCTCGTACAAGCGCGCGAAGTAGACGCGCCCGGCGCTATCCGTCAGTCGGAAATTGGAGTTTACCGAACCGGCGGTGAGCGGCTCGATCTTACGCAAATCCAGGTCGAAGATCGCAGCCAGCGGTGCTGCGGTCGACAGCGAAAGCTCGGTCAAAAGCGCCATGCGCCGGGACTATGCCTCAGTGCGCCGGCACTGTTGACGAGATTTGCGCAGCTAGCCGCGTCCCGGCCCGACAAAAGCGTGTTAACCTAACGCAGCGCAGCGCGCCCCCCTGCATGCCCGAGCTCTACGGAAATACCAGCGGCCTCTCGCCGAGTGCCATCAAAACCTTAGAGCGCATCTATCGGCGCCGCGTCCCGAGCGACCGCATTGCCACGCCCGAGCTCGTACGCTCCTTGGCCGACGCCTCACGCGAGTCGCGGCGCCAGGTCGGCGCTCTGGTGCACCGTTCGGGCCAGGTCGACTACGTGATCGTGGGGCACGCCACGGGCCTGATGCTGCCGGACATCGGGCGCCTGCGCGCGGCCGAGGGTCGCTTTCGCGCGTTGCGCTTGGTGCACACGCACTTGTTCAACGAGCCGCTGACCAAGGATGACTTGGTCGACTTGACGCGCCTGCGGCTCGACCTCGTGGCTGCGGTGTTGCTCAATCCGGCCAGTGAACCGCAGCGCTTCAGCTACGCCTACAACACGCCGACCTTCGAAGGCAAAGGCACGCCCTATGAGGTGGTCGGCCCCCTGCCCTACGGTCAACAAGAGCCGAACTTTGCCGACCTGATCGGCTCGCTCGAGGCCGAATTCGCGCAGCAAGAGCGCACGCGCACGGTCACCGCCAAAGATGGCCGCGCGATCTTGATCCACGTCGGTGACAAGCGCCGTGCAGGCGCCATGCAACGCGCCAAATCGCGCCTCGGTGAGCTCGATAGCCTCGCCCGCACCGCCGGCGTCGAGGTCGCAGACACCATCATTCAACTCCGTGATCAGCCCGACCCTAAATTCGTGATCGGCCCGGGCAAGCTGGAAGACGTGGTGATGCGGGCCATCGATCTGGACGCCGAAACCCTGATCTTCGACTGCGATCTCAATCCCGCGCAAGCCCATGGCATCGCCGGCAAGACCGATCTCAAGGTCTTGGATCGCTCGCAATTGATCTTGGATATCTTCGCGCAGCGCGCCGAAACCCGCGACGGCAAGCTGCAGGTCGAGCTCGCGCAGCTGAAGTACACGCTGCCGCGCTTGGGCTCCAAGGATGACTCGCTCAGTCGCTTGACCGGCGGCATCGGCGGCCGAGGCCCCGGCGAAACCACGCTCGAAATCGGCCGCCGGCGTGCGCGCGACCGCATCAATCGCCTGGAAAAGGAGCTCAAAAACCTGGGCAAACAGCGCTCCGAGCGCCGCCGCCGCCGCGCTCAGAGCGACGTGCCCGTGGTCGCCATCGTCGGCTACACCAACGCCGGTAAGAGCACGCTGCTCAACACGTTGACCGACGCCGGAGTCCTGGCCGAGGACAAGCTGTTCGCCACGCTCGATACCCGCGCCCGAAAGCTCACGCTGCCGGACGGCAAAGACGTGGTCCTGACCGACACCGTGGGCTTCATCCGCGGCATGCCCAAAGATTTGTTCGCCGCCTTTCGAGCCACCTTCGAGGAAGCGACCGAAGCCGATCTGATCCTGGAAGTGGTCGACGCCTCCGACCCCGAACAGGGTGAGCACCTCGAGACCACCAGCAAAATCCTGAGTGAGCTCGACTTGGATCGCGCCGCCAAGCTGCGCGTGTACAACAAGATCGATCGCGTTCCGCCGGAAGAGGTCATAGGTTTCGAGGCCGAACCGTGCTCGGTGTGCATCTCTGCGCTCGACCGCTCCACGACCAGCACCCTGCTCGATCGCGTCAGTGAAGAGCTCGCCAGAGTGCTGAGCGAGCGCGCGCGCGAAGAGCGCGAAGCCGCCCAGTACGCGGAATTCGCCGAGAACGAGCTCAGTTTGTAACGGAAACGTCAGCTGTTCAAACCTGACACACGCTTGTCAGGTTAGCGCCTCGCACTCGGGCGCCAGCGATTGACGGCGTGAGCTGCCCGGCGCAGGTATTTAGGCAACCAGGAGGGCTGCCATGAGTACACCCGAGATCGCGAAGAAATACGTCGAGCTCTGCAAAGCCAATCAACACCACACCATCCTCGAGACGCTGTTCTCGCCCGAGACCGTGAGCGTCGAGGCCATCGCCATGCCCGGCTTTCCAATCGAGGCCAAGGGACTCAAAGCGATCGCCGACAAAGGCAAGAACTGGGTGGATAACCACGAGATTCACAGCGCCAAAGTCGACGGCCCGTGGCCAAACGGCAATCGCTTCGCCGTTCGCTTCAGCTACGACGTGACCAACAAGCCCAGCGGCCGTCGCATCCAAATGGACGAGATCGGCTTGTTCACCGTCGAGAACGACAAGATCGTGCGCGAAGAGTTCTTTTACACGACGGAAGGCTAATCTCCTTTTTCGATTGGATTGATGGTCACGAATGACCGCAGTCCGCGGCACAGCCTTCGGCGTCAAAACGCAACACTTCCGCTCTTCGTCCGCGACGCCGACGGCTATGCCGGCCACGCCCGCAGCTTGGCGCGCACGGTGGCGTCCCAGACCTGCGTCGTCCGCCCCAAGTGAGCTGCAGTAGCAACGCACTCGACGACCCGTTCGCGAGCCGTGCCGAGATGCCCGAGCGTCCGGCGGCGTGCGCTGGCTTTTTCGGACCCAACGCGGTCAGCTAGCCCGTACGCACGGGGAGGACCAGAGCTGCCACGAAGCCGAGTTGGTTCGCCATTTGGCGACCGTTCGCTCGACGCATGGGCCCGTTGCCGAAAGAGCGCACCGCTCACGCGCAAAAACCGAGCTCACTCGAGCTCGGTTTTTTACGCGGCAAAGTTCCTCTCGGCAACGCGCGGCGCGCCGAAAGTAGCCGATCAGGCTTTTTCGGACTTGTCGCCGTCGCGGCGCGGGCGACGGTTGCAGTCGAGCACGCGCTTGCGCAGGCGGATTTGGTCGGGGGTGACTTCGACCAGCTCGTCGCGATCGATGAACTCGAGCGCGGCGTCGATCGACAGCGTGCGCGGCGGGATCAGCACGACGTTCTCGTCTTTGCCGGCGGCGCGGATGTTGGTGAGCTTCTTCTCACGCACGCAGTTCACGTCCAGATCGTTGTCGCGGTTGTGCTCGCCGATGATCATGCCCTCGTACACGGGGGCGCTGGCGGCGATCAGCAGCGTGCCGCGCGGCTGAATGTGGAACAAGGCGTAGGGGGTGGCCGTGCCCTGGCGGTCGGAGACGATCGCGCCGTTCGAGCGGCGGAGCATCGGGCCGCCGTAGGCTTGCCAGCCGCCGAACAGGGAGTTGAGCAGGCCGGTGCCGCGGGTTTCGGTGAGGAATGCCGAGCGGAAGCCGATCAAGCCGCGCGACGGCACTTTGAATTCCATGCGCGCCCGGCCAAAGCCCAGGTTCGCCATCTTCATCATTTGACCACGGCGTTCGCCGAGGCGCGTGGTGACGGCTCCGACGTACTGATCGGGCACGTCGATGATCACGAGCTCGACCGGCTCGGACTTCACGCCATCGATCTCTTTGACCACGACTTCGGGCATGCCGAGCGAGAACTCGTAGCCTTCACGGCGCATGGTTTCGGCCAAGATGGCGAGCATCAGCTCACCACGGCCGAAGACCAGGAACGTGTCCGGCTCTACCGTGTCTTCCACGCGCAGCGCCAAGTTCTTCATCGCCTCTTTGTACAGGCGCTCACGCACGTGGCGTGAGGTCACCCATTTGCCGGATTTTCCGGCGAACGGCGAGGTGTTCACCATGAAGGTGACCTTGATGGTCGGTTCTTCCACGGTGATGCGAGGCAGCGCCTCTTGCTTATCCATGGCGCTGATGGTGTCGCCGATGGTCACGTCTTCCATGCCGGAGAGCGCCACGATGTCACCCGCCTCGGCCGACTCGACCTTGATGCGCTTGGTGCCTTCGAAGCTGAAGATGGCGCTGACGCGCACGTTCGAGGTGCTCTTCTCGCCGATCAGGGCCACGCTCTGGTTGACCGCGATCTTGCCGCGGTTGATGCGGATGATGCCCAAGCGACCGACGTACTCGTCGTGCTCGGTGTTGTGCACCAGGGCCTGCAGCGGGCCGTCCGCGTCCACCTTCGGCGCGCGCACGCGCTGCACGATGGTCTCCATCAAGGGCTCGAGGCTGGTCGAAGTGTCGCTCAGCTCGCGCTTGGCCATACCCTCTTTGCCGATGGCGTAGATGGTGGCAAATTCCGACTGCTCGTCGCTGGCTTCGAGCTCGCAGAACAGGTCGAACACCTCGTTCAACACGTCGTCCGGGCGCGCGTCTTGGCGGTCGATCTTGTTGATCACGACGATCACGGTCATGCCCAGCTCGAGCGCTTTCGAGAGCACGAAGCGCGTCTGCGGCAGCGGGCCTTCGGCCGCGTCCACGAGCAGGAGCACGCCATCGGCCATCTTCAACGTGCGCTCGACCTCACCGCCGAAATCGGCGTGGCCGGGGGTGTCGATGATGTTGATCGTGTAGTCTTTGTACTTGACGCTACAGTGCTTGGCTAAAATCGTGATGCCGCGCTCGCGCTCGAGGTCATTCGAGTCCATCACGCGATCGGTCACGGCCTCGTTGGCACGGAAGACGCCGGTTTGACGCAACATGGCGTCGACTAAAGTGGTCTTGCCGTGATCGACGTGGGCGATGATGGCGATGTTTCGAAGCTTGTCAGCGGACATTGGCGGCGCATCGCTAGCCTGGAAAGCGCAGCCGCGCAAGGTGGAGCCCTATTTCAGCCTGCGGTTCAGCCTGCGGCGGACCCCTCGGTGACCGAATACAGCACCGCGTGCGCGCGTCCCGAATTGATCCAACGATGCCCGACTTCCCGCAGGATTGCTGCTACATCGCCGCGATTGAGTCGGTGTGTTTCGCCGCCAGCCTCCAGGGTGAGCTCGCCGGCCTCCAAAGTCACGAAGCAGCGCCCCGTACGTGCCTCGGGCGCCGTATCGAAGCGTGCGCCTGCCGGCAATTCGACTCTTTGGAAGGAAAGGCCGGCGAAGGCGGCCGGCGCCAAGTCGACCAAGCGCGCTTTGCCCCGCCGTTGCTCGGTCAGGGTTTTGGACAGGTGCAGGGTGACCGCGGGCTCGACGCGACCGATTAGCTCTTCGATGCTCGTCCCCAGAGCTTCGGCCACGCGCACCAACACGCTGAGCGTCGGATTGGCCTCGCCAGACTCCAAATGAGCCAGCGTGGGCCGCGGTACGCCCGAACGCTCCGCGAGCTCCTGCTGCGTCAGCTTTCGCCGTTCGCGCAGCCGACGCAGGTTGGCGGCCAGCATGGTTGACGTATGGTCCGCCATGTTCATAGATTAACAGAGCGTGGCACGCCTGTCTGCGCCGGTTTACCGCGGTCATGCGAGTTTCGGCAGCGGCAGCGGCAGCGTTTGCGCAGCGGGCGGAGTGCCGCGGGGCAGCCCTGACCGCGTTGCCGATCTTGTCCGGAAATGTGCCCCATTTGTTAGTAACGGACAGCCGTCAAAACCGGACAAGGCGCCGCCCGTCACAGCCGCGACTTAACGAAGTCGTTCCATAGCAACTGGGCTCGGGCGCGACCGATCTCGAGCCATGCGCTGGTTTTCGCTGCTGGCTTCGCTGCTCTGCCTGTCGGGCTGCCACTCGGCATTGGCCGAGGCCATGGATTCCTACGCCGACGGCCGGTACCCCACTGCCGCGGCGCAGTTTCGCGCGGCCGAGCCCGCCGCGCGCGAGCTCAGCCCGCGGGATTTCGCGAACTATGCGCTCTATCGCGGCCTCACGCACTTGGCGCTCGGCGATGCTCAGGCCGCCGTGCGCTGGGTCGGCTACGCCAAACAGAGCGCCGATCGCGACCCGTACCTATTCGACGACGAAGACCGCGGGGCCTTGCTGGCCGCTTGGCGCAGCATGGGGCACATGCCCGGCGAGCCAGCATTCCCGCCAGCCCAGGACGAAGCGGGCACCGTAGGCGAGCCCTGACTATGCCAGCTGCGCGACGATCCGCTCGGACTCTTGCCAGAGCCGCTCGGCCAGCGCCACGTCGCGGCCATGCGCGTTCGGTTGGGCAATGTTGCAATCAGCGAAATACTCGCCGCTCACGTCGTCGAGGGTCGGGTGGGTGGCCACGTAGACTTGTGTGGCTGCGCCCTCGGGAATGCTCTTGAAGGCGAGCGGCGCGGCAATCGCCATGCTCAGGCGCTGAACCGCGGGCATGCCTCGTTGCAGCCCAGACATGATCACTCCCGGGTGAACCGCGTTCGACGTGACGCCTTTGCCATCGCGCGACAAGCGTCTCGCCAGGTGCTTGGCGAACAATAAATTCGCAAGCTTCGATTGGCCGTAGGCCGACCACGACCCGTAGCTGCGCTGGCCCGCCAAATTGTCGAACTCGATGCCTGCCTTGGGCGCCATGGTGTGCGCGGCGCTACTCAGCATCACCACACGCGCTTTGCTCGCGAGCTCTTCCAAGAGCCCCGTAACCAGCAAGAAATGGCCGATGTGATTGGTGAAGAACTGCCGCTCGTAGCCGTGCACGAGCTCCAGCGTGGGCACGGCCATGATGCCCGCGTTGGCGATGATGCCATGGAGCTCGACACCTTCTGCCTTCAGCGTTGCGACACAGGCGCGGACCGAGCTCGGCTCCGACAGCTCACAAGCCACGGGCACGATCACGCCAGGCACGCGCGCGAATGCGGCAGCCGCCTTCTCTTTGCTGCGCCCAGTGGCGAACACGCGCGCGCCGCGCTGGGCCAATACGCGCACGGTTTCGAAACCGATGCCCGACGTGCTGCCCGTAACCAGGAAATTTTTACCCTTGAGCGCGAGGCCCTGGGTCACGACCTCGGCCGTCGTGCCGTAGCCAAAACCGCTGGGGCCGTTGCCTTTGAACAGGGAGACGAGGCTCATTTCGGCATTCAGTACGGCAAGCCGCTCGTTGTGCAAGCCCTGATACCGAGTCAGCGAGAAATGCTTGGAGCGAGTGAACTTGCGCGGTGCACGCGCAAGACTCTAGCATGTCGCGCGCACCGCCTTCCATATCCGCCCCCGTCCCCGCGACGGGCAGGCGCGGCTGCCGCGATGACACTCGTGCGAGTCTGCTACCTAGCACGAGCCATCACCTGCACACGCGCCCGTTCCCTCGTGGCCCAACAACCCCAACCCTGGTGCGGAGGTCCTGGCGGTGCACTCGCCGCTCCGCCCCTAGGGTCTACGCCCGACGATGCGATCCAAGCCCACGGTCTCGTCCCACGCGGACTCGAGCCCTTCGTAGTGAACCACGAAGCGATCTTTGGCCACCACTTGCAGCACCGTTGCCGAATAGATCGCGCCGCGCCAGGTCACGCGCACGTGGTCATTGGGCTTGAACGGCGCGGGGGTGATGGCGGGAGCCGAGCCGCTGGTGGCCGGTACCGCATGAGCACAGGGCAACTTGCCCGGTGTGGGCGGGGCGACGGGTCCCTCGACGCGCCCCTTGATGCGCTCGAAATTGACCTCTTGATCGCAGTCGTAGCCGTCGAAGTGCACGCGGTAGCGAGCGTTGCCCACTTTTTCGGTGATGTAGGCGGCAAATGGGCGATTTTCTTCCCAATCGACGAGCACGTATTCGCCCACGCGGTACGGCTTTTTGCAACCCGCGAGGCTTGGCGCGAGGGCAGTGAGCAGCACTAAGATGCGCAGCGAAAACACGCTACGGCGAGCTCGGAGGAAGCGCCGTACTCGCCGCGGGGCGCGGACCGAGGCCGGCACGTGAAAGCACGCTGTCGTCCGACGCGAACGATTTCGCGAGCTCGGCACGGGTGTGGCGATACGCGTACTCCAAGATCGCGCGGCGCGCATCGAAGCTGGCCGGATTGTACATGAACAAGATGCAATCTTCTGGCGATGGTTCGATCAGGATCACCTGCGCACGGCCCTCACTTTCGATGCGCGCACATTCTTCGCGCACGATCTTGTGCATGCCGATACGGATCGCCTGGTTGAGCACCCACATCATGCCCTTGTCGCGCAAGCTGTCCCGGTGGCCGTGGCCCGTGGGCACGGTGGCGACCGACGAGGCCACCATCGGGTTTACCACGATCAGCACGTTGGCCCCCATTTCGACCGCGATCTCGAGGTGTGCCACTTGGCCCGCGCCGGCGTTGATGAAATGCCGCTCACCGATGCGAACGGGCGAAAAGAACGGCGGAACGGCCATGGACGCAATACAGGCGCGGGTGACCGAAGCCTCGGCCGCGTCCCCTTGCCCGAACACCGCCAGCTGTCCCGAGTCCAGATCGTGCGCCACGATCCGCAAGGGGCGCGGCATGCCGTAAAAACTGTTGGGCACGCCCCGACGCACGAAAAAATCTTCCAAAAAGCGTTCGTAGCTGTCGAGCGTGAACAGGCCGGCGGGTAATGAGTCGTATAGGCGATCGAGCTCTTCCCAAAGTGCGGCCGGCGCGGGCGCGGAGGCGCGCGACAAGAGCGAGGAAGCGCCATGACGGAGCGCGCTGAAGGCCGACACCAAAGTACGTCGCCATTCGCCCAAGTCGACCCGCAGCAGGTGCTTGCGCTCGAGACCGAAGTACACGTCTGCCGGATCGAGGAACGCGCGATAGATGCGTTGCACGGGTAATCCTCCGGCGAGCGCCGCGGCCACGCTCGCGCCACCCGAGCTGCCGACGTAATAGTCGAGGCGGTTCACCGAAAGGGCGTCGACCGAATCTTCGAACGCGGCCAGGGCTCCGATTTGGAACATGGCGCTGGTCGCGCCCCCGCCCGGGAGGCAAAGCGCGATCTTGGTTTCGGTGTCGGCTGGCATGGGGCTCGCTTCTGCGGCGCCACCTTAGTGCAAAATTCTGGGGAGTGAAGCCTCGCCCGCCGGCGGCGTTCGAGCGCCCTACGGGCGCCTCTCGGCGGCGATCAGCCGAATCAGCCGAAAAAGCGCCGCCGCGCATAGGCAAGCCAAGAAAGCGAGCAAGGGCGGCACGGGCGGCGCTTTGCCGGTGGGCGAAAGGCCACTGAAGACACCCAGCAGAGTCAGCGAGTTGAAGCCGGAGTGCAGCGCGAGGCCAGGCCAGATCGAGCCGCTGTGCTCGCGCACTTCAGCCATCACCCAGGCCGCTGGCAGGAGCGGCAGAAGCAAACGCAAGTCCATGTGCGCCACGACGAAGCAGAACGAGACCACGGCCATGGTCAAAAGCGCGCTGTGGCCTCGGCGCAGCGCGCCGAACAAAACTCCCCTAAAGAAAAACTCTTCCACGCAGGGCCCCACGAGGCTCACGATCAGCACGATCGCGACGCCATGCGCGATCGAGTGCGGCGTGATCAGCGCGAGGCGGTGCGCGAGCACGCTGTCGGGCACGGGGAAGAACCGCTCGATCACGTTCGCCAAGAGCGTCGACGGAAACTGCAGCACGACTCCGAGCGCGGCTGCCACCAAGCACGAGCGAAAGGGCACGACGCGCAGCGCGAGCAGCTCGCGGAGCGGCCTTTTCTGCCAGGAAGCAAACAAGATCGAGGCCGCCCCGTACACGCCGACCTGAGCCAGCCCGAGCGGCACGATGTCGACCCGCCGCCCGAAGCCGATTACGACCAGGGTCAGCGCGCACGACAAGCCGGCCGTGGCCGCGACGGTCCAAGCCACTGCCTGCCAGACCGCGAACCGCTCAGGCATGACGCCGCATTCAGCGGCCGCGCAGGTGCGGCAGCACACCGCGCTTGGTCACCGTGTCTTCGGCCCAGCTGTCCAGCGTCAGTTCGTGATCGATGGTGAAATGCAGGCCTCGGCTTTCCTTGCGACTGGACGCAGACGCGATGATCAACTCGGCCACGTCTTTCAAGTTGCGCAGCTCGAGCAGATCACGAGTGACCAAGTGCTTCCAGTAGTACTCGCGAATTTCCTCTTCGAGCAGCGCGATACGGCGCGCCGCGCGGCGCAAACGCGCATCGCTGCGCACGATGCCCACGTAGTTCCACATCAAGCGCCGGATCTCTTCCCAGTTGTGAGACACCACCACTGCTTCATCGCTGGGCGCGGCCGAACCGGTTTGCCACTCAGGCACGCTCGGTCGCGGCAAGGTGCGAAGCTCGGCAATTTGCTGCGCCAGCTTTTCGGCCGCCCGGCGCGCGAAGACCAAGCCCTCGAGCAGCGAGTTCGAGGCCAAGCGATTGGCGCCATGCAGGCCCGTGCACGCGGTCTCACCCAGCACCCACAAGCCTGGCAGCGAGCTCCGGCCATGCAAATCCGAAGTCACGCCGCCACACATGTAGTGGGCCGCCGGCACGACCGGGATGGGCGTGGTCGCCATGTCG
>Ga0247774_1000160_pt1 | contig 31460 bp, 31 predicted proteins | sample UWRJL001104B6_FD_179933 | JGI IMG/M metagenome (GOLD analysis project Ga0247774, IMG submission 179933) | Plant litter microbial communities from Arlington Agricultural Research Station in Wisconsin, United States - UWRJ-L001-104B-6 | ecosystem: Environmental > Terrestrial > Plant litter >...
GCCGCTTCGAGATGAGGGGACCAAGATAGGATTGGAGGCGGCCAAGGGGGATGAGGTCGCCGTCCGCCTGTTAAGAGCCCTAGATGTTAGCAAATTGCGAGGGCCGGAGATGGCGGAGGGAGCAACTTGCGAAGAGACGGCTGAGAAAGTCTCCAACTTCATCCGTCGTCGAGGGCCCGCCCATGTTTAGGAATACCATGGCTGTAGGGCCCTTGGACCCTGCCGAGGATTGCGTTACCGGCGGAGTATGGGATGCGAATTGGCGGATCGCGATGGGGAGGCCATTTTGGAGCTTTGGCGCGAGCGAGCAGCTGCTGGAAGCGGCCCGAGACAAGCTCTCTGGGAGCTTGCTAAGAGTGTGTCGGAGGGCCATTGGAGGCTAGAATCTTGAAGCAAGCGGGAAAAAATACCGAAACCCAGTTCAAAAGCGGTGCATATCTCACCTTGAGACTTGCGGAATGTGGTTGGAAAGGGGGTTACTGCTTCGCGTCATGTTCGCTTCAAGGCGAATTTTGAAAAATTCGAAGTCCGATGCGCTCGAGACATGTCAGACCTCGACGATCGGCAGAGCGTAAGCAACCTTGAAATATCTCACCGAAAGGGCCATCAGAGCCACTTTCGTGCCGTTCGCTCCAGGATCCAGCAATTAGAGATAGTATCTAAGGATTCTACATTTTGATTGAAGATGCCACCATGCAAATTTCGCATATACTTTCTCGATGACACCAACTTGGCCGAATACATTTTGCTCCTGTGCACCAACTGTTAAAGCCCCCAAACCTACGGTGGCGGGGCTGCTGCTGCCTGAATCTTTCAGTGGCACCGATCATCCCTGTCCAATCATCGGTCGCCAATTAGGCAGCTTTCACGTGCCTTCGCGTTGAAATCGCTCCCTTTGCCCAGCAAGTCGCGACCGAGCACTTGACTCAAAAGTGTCGCGTTTGCTGCATCGCCAACTCCCCGAAAATTGATGTACTTTATCCAATTCATCTGCAAAATTCACCATCTCAAAGGGCAAAATGAGCGACAGGACATATTGGCGTGAGGATGACGATGAAGACGAGGAGGTTGATGAAAATGTAAGAGTGAAACTTCGTCAGCCGTGTCTTGCCCGCGCTAACACGACGTAGAGCTACAAAACGCAAAAGGATGCTATCCTCATCGCAATTGACGTGAGCAAGTCCATGCTCACGCCTCCGCCCCCGACAGATTCCAAGAAGGCGGACCGCGACAGCCCAGTCGCAGCGGCACTGAAGTGCGCCTGCAACCTCATGGAGCAGCGAATCATCTCTAGTCCCAAAGACATGATGGGCATCCTGTTCTTCGGCACCGAAAGGTCGAAATTCACAAGCGAGGACGGCGATCGTGCAGGAGCGGGATATCCTCACTGCTACCTTTTCACTGATCTCGACATTCCCGCCGCCGAGGATGTCCGGTCCCTCAAGGACCTTGCTCGCGGTGAGAATGAAGAGCAAATCCTCGTTCCGAGCAAGGGCGAGCGGATCATCATGTCGAACGTCTTGTTCTGCGCGAATCAGATCTTCACAACCAAAGCCGCAAATTTTGGCAGTCGACGGCTGTTCATCATCACCGACAATGACGATCCTCATGCCAACGATAAGCAGGCCAAGTCTGCCGCTGCTGTTCGGGCAAAGGATTTATTCGACCTTGGTGTCACGGTTGAACTCTTCCCCATCATCCGCGGCGACGGTAAATTCGATATTGGAAAGTTCTATGATGTGAGTGCTCGTCGATCAATGTAACCGAGTGCCAGACTAACCTTAGCAGGACATTATCTACCGAGACGCGGCAGTCGAGGTCAATATGAATGAGATTGGTGCCTCGAAATCCGGCGATGGCCTGACGCTCCTGAACTCGCTCATCGCAAATATTAACTCCAGACAGACGGCGAAGCGAGCGCTGTTCTCGGGCGTGCCGTTTGAAATTGCCCCAGGCCTCGCTATATCTGTCAAGGGGTACAACCTCTTACACCGCCAGAAGGAACAGCGGAGTTGCTACATATGGACCGACGGAGAACTGCCACAAATTGCCACGGGAGAGACGACTAGGATATCGGAGGATTCCGCACGCACCGTTGAAAAGACTGAGATCAAGAAAGCTTACAAATTCGGTGGCGAGTTTGTTTACTTCACGCCCGAGGAGCAGAAGTCGCTCAAAGATTTTGGTGCCCCGGTGATCAGAATCATTGGCTTCAAGCCCCGGTCATGCCTACCAATCTGGGCTAGCATCAAGAAGGCAACCTTCATATTCCCCAGTGAAGAACACTATGTCGGCTCGACCAGAGTTTTCTCATCCCTTTGGAACAAGCTCCTCAAAGACAGCAAGATTGGAATCGCCTGGGCCATTCTTCGGGCTAATGCGAAGCCTGCCCTCGTTGCCATAGTACCATCCCAGCTCAAGTCAGGTGAAAGCTGCACGTCATTTTTGCCGTCAGGTCTTTGGCTCTGCCAACTGCCATTTGTTGACGATCTTCGCAACCCCCCTGACATGCCCGACACGGTCCCGGCGTCCGATGATCTCACGGACAAGATTGAGTATATGGTTGGCAACCTTAAGCTCCCAGGCCAGAGGTTTGACCCGTCAAAGTATCCGAACCCGCAGCTGCAGTGGCACTATCGCATTCTGCAAGTGATGGCGTTACAGGAAGAAGTGCCAGACCCCGAAAAAGCCGAGGACAGCACGGTCCCAAAGTACAAGCAGATTGTGAAGAGGATTGGAGCAGATATCAGGGAATGGATGAAGATAGTTGACGAAGAAACTCAGGTGGCCGAGCAAAAGAGCGCAAAGCGCGAGGCGGAAGAGGTCGAGTTGAAGCCGCGAAAGAGGGTGAAGATGGAATCCCAGCCGCCCAGCGGCATGACCGATGGCAAGCTGAAGAAGATGAGTGGTGACGGTAGCCTGGGAACGCTGAAGGTTGCCGAGTTGAAGGACTTGTGTGCTGGCCGGGGCTTACCTATTACTGGTCGAAAGGTTGATCTCATCCAGAGGCTGGATGAGTGGGTCGATGAAAATACTTAAGTACGAAGGCAGCGATACATGCGAGCCAATCCATCAGGCTGGAGAGACTTCCACGGCCATGTACGATAGATACCGACATATTATACGTTACTGCCAGTAAATTCGGATATAGAATGCTATGAATCAGAGCGCAGCCCTTCATGACTCCAACTGCGACGAATGCGGAGACAGCTTCCAGAGCTAGACATATCAGTACAGTTTCCAAACAAATCCTTGCTAAAGACAAAGCCATCACCAACTCCGACCCAGGGACAGTCTCTCGAGCAGCCTTGCGATCCCAGCTTAGTCGATTTAGTTCCGCTCATTTTGGCAGTCCACTAAAGCAACTGTTTCCTCTCCCTCCCTTTATCTCATAGTATTAGTAGCGTAAACTTTCCTGAAACTCACTTCTGCTCGAGTAAGCCCTGTCCCGTCGTCTTCTGTCGACATTCTAGGGGATATCCTGTAATTACCCCACCTTCAATACAACTGACGACAATGTTAGGAAGGCGCTTCTGCAGGACCTGCAGGAGCCGGGCCCACCTGAGTGGGTCTCAATTATCTCGTTTGTGCAGGGCCTGCAGGCGCGGATAGCCCCACCTTTTTTTCCCCGGCTGCAATTGAATCTACCAAGAGCTACCACGACAAGCCGCGAGCTTCCGTCGCGACTTAAACCAGGCACAACCACTGCGACAGCGTTCGGCGCCCTATTCACCGAGGTTTGTGGCGCCATGAAACGAGCTTTGTCACGACAACCTACCTCGGTGAAAGGTCATCGTAGCGATCACCCACCTCTCCAGATATCGACCACGGTCGCCGGACTAAGATGCAATTCGCCAGCGGAAGCGAGCCTCGCGCCCCGACGGGCAAGATGGCCGACCTTTTCGCCTTCTTGGGTGACGAAACGGCGCCCGGCACATCCGCAACATGTGCATCGGTCCAGGACCTTGAGACAAGGCTGCGAGGCATCTTGGCTGACAAATCCACGGAGACAAAGGTAGAGGACGTGTCGTACACATTTGAGATTGGTCCCGTAACCGAGTTCTCTATCGCCGTGGAAGAAATGGAAAGCCAAAACCTCGAGGTGCTTGGAAGCATCGCCCCTACCCTCGGCGTGGCCCCGCTCGGCCGTGTGCAAATCGTGGACGGCCGGATGGTCCACACCGTGAACGCCAATGACGCCCTCATGAACCAGCCGCAGATTGAACCGATTCTTCAGCGGACGGTAGCTAAACACATTGTAACGACCATCAGTGCCTGCGATCACAGTACATGGAAGGTGAGAGAAGTATCTCGGACCACTCAAGGATGGACCTTCACGTACCAGTGCAAGGACTCCTTTCAGGCGTGGGGCCGGGTCCACGCGACTGCCGACAAATTTATTCCAGGCGAATACAGCATACGAGAACTGGAGCCTTTGGCGGCAAGTATGTTGGTTCTCTTACTTAGACTGGTGTTGCTCGACTTGTGCTGATCCTTATTAGGCCGCCCGGCTTTGGACTGCCGAGGCGTGATTACGATTGTTTTCTCCCAGACCTCACGGACTATTAACGTCACATACGAACATACTCCAATGCACAAGACTGTCGCGGAACTCATGAAAGAGCTTAAGCCGCTGCCGCCTGCTCGACCCGCACTCCCTGGCGAGATGCCGAAAAAATCCAAGTCCACCAGAAAGCGCGAGGCTCTAGCTGGTGGTGAGGAGGGCCGTGCTAGGAAGAAACCCAAGACGGCGAGGAAGAGCGAGGGTCGGGCTGCCCCAGAGGGGCCAATAGGTATTAGAGGGAGTGGCGGTAAACTAGACTTGAGAATTCTAGCAACCGCTGCTATAAACGGCTATCCAGACGGCATCATGGCGGACCACGGGCAAGCCGACGCCGCAGAGCAATCTCGGCCGCTGAAGAAGAGGCGTGCACCGAGGCCAAGGAAGCCCAAAGCAAAGTCCAACGAAAATGGACAAGCAGAGGCTGCGATTAGTCAGTCAGCCGCTAATGGAGCATTGCATCTCGATTCCATCATCAATGTGGATCCCGCCGAAGCAGCGAGACGTCGCGAGAAGGCCATGCAGCTACTGAACAACAAAGGGGTCGATATCGCGAAAATGAGTGCCGAACAGTTCAGCCTCTTTGCGAATCAATCATCAGCCCTTCAAACAGAGTCGCTTGCTATGTTAGTTGAGCACGGACCAGAGAAGCTGAAAATAGTTCCTCCCAGTCGAGAGGGAGACACGCCAGCCAGCCAATCCACAGCAGCTTCTCCCTCAGCCTCGGCCTCGGCTCCAATATCCGCATCAACGCCCCATAATAAGGGCGGAAAAAAGAAGAAGTCCACAGAGGGCGCAGATGATTCACCTGCCGCCGCGCCGGAACCAGTGGTGGCGAAAGCGCAGAAGAAGCTCACCCGTGGACCATGCAATCAATGCAAGGCGAGGAAACTTGGTGGGAAGGTGTGTATCGTATTTCGTCCCCGAAAAGTAGAGGTGCAGACATGATAACACGGTCTTTTAGTGCAGCAAAGGAAAGCCATTGTGCAATATGTGTGCAGAAGCTGGCATGGGATGCGTCTATGCTGTGGCTGTGTCGCGGAAGAAGATATCGGAAGAGGTTGTCATAGAGGACGACGAGGAAGACCAAGAACGAGAACAGCGCGAGCCGTCGGCTCTGCCATCACCGGGCTTCTCTACAGAACCGGTTCCACAATCCGATAACAGTGTTAACCTAGGTAGCGAGATGCGGATGGAAGCCTCTGACTATTTCCAGTCGACTTACGGCCTCGCCATGTCCGAGTTATCACAGCAATCCATGCAAGCATCGATAAGCCTTGGGGTTTCCAACACGCAGGGCCGGCGCGTTGACGACACGCTGTCAAATCCTCTCTATGCTCTTTCGAACCCGGCTCCGCAGCCCGAGGCGGCCCCAGCCTATCCTACCCATCCGGCGTCAGGGTCGCCGAAGGAAATGAAGCGTAGATCCAAGGGCTCTACGACTCGGTCTACCCTGTACGGGGCAGCGGAACAAGGTCGCTCAACTCTGCAGCAACCCCCGCCAGGTCTCCAGGACTCGACAGCATATTCACAACGGCCCAATTCACCGTACCAGATGCATGCAAGGTCAAGGTCAGAGTTGATACAGACAGACGAAGCCCAGTCTGGCACTCCTGCTCCTGACCAGCAAGCCATCGCTCGCGCCCCTCGTTCGTCCACACCGCAGCAGAGCCATACTCACCTTGAAGCTCCAAATAGGCGGATATCATCGCCCACTTATGACGCGACTACTGATTTGAGCAGCCTGTCCTCATTCGGTTACGAAAACTACTCTAATACTTCCAACGACCAGAGCACGAATCGTATCTCATACCAGCCGTACCAGGAACAGCAGTCTGCAGAGAATACACAGCCTACTAGCTATGACTCGTATAACTATAACACTGCCGGCTCTAAGACGGCTATCAGCCAGGCCAGCTCGTCAGGATACTCGAATGCATCAGCTCCAGTCGAGGCGCAATGGCCTAGCACTGATGATCGCAACACGATCTCTTATAGCAATAATAACAGCTCGTCGACGCCAACGACAATCTCGTTCAACTTCCCCCCTATCTCGCAGACGACGCTCCAATCCCAAATTAACCCGGGGAGCACTGCCACGCCCCAACCTCGTCAGGCCGATAGCCACCCACAGATGCAGCAAGCCACGGAGGAGCACCAATCGTACGGCACGTACAGCAACAGGCAGACCCAGAACCAGACTCAGAAGGACTGGGATTATGGGTTCAACTCTGGTACGGGATTCACGGCGGCCAACACCAACACGTTGAATTTCCGGTCGACGCGAAGTAACCCGGTAGGCTACGCTACCTCGTACCAGCAGCCCAGCTCCATTCACGCCAGGCATGGGTACAGTGGTCACGAGAATGATGCACTAATGGACATTCTGGGGGGTTCGTTGCCGAATCTCGGATAGAGCTTGGCGAGCGCGCCGGAGGTCTCGGGGTTAAGCTCGGGGTTCGACTCGACTGCTGCTTCCCCTGAAGAGGCAACGGATCAGACTATTTGGCGGCCTCGTGACGCTAGTGCAGCTAGCTCGCACGCGATCTATAATCACATCTTGACCAAGAACAAAGAATAAGAATCGGTGTCCTTACAGCCAACAGGAGGAATAGGAGGAGTGAACCTGATGAGTTTTGGCTTAACCCGACTTTCAGGGGTGGAGATAACCAACACTGGCCCTGTTTCTTTTAATTGTATATCTTGTTCTCGATGCCTTTGTTTAAGAGATACCCGGCGAAAAAGAGATAGAAAAGAGCGCCAGGCTTACTTTGCTTTTTTTTTTGGCGTAACAAGATGCTTGCCATTGTAAATGCTATATACTGCGGATGCATAAATTTACCAGGCTATTCTTGGTAATTCCCATCAAGTTTAACTAATACATAAAAAACAAGACCACTGACGATTCCCATTTTCTCACTGAAATATCCTCTATGACATTACACCGTGTTTGAAAGTTGGTGAGGTTCTTTCCGCTCTTCTCCGATATGCCTAACGTCGACCGCTCACTTTTTCATTTGGTCTGGTCTTTTGCTCCAAACTCTCCAGGTGTTAGCGACCTGACAAAGTTCTCATAACTACGGAGTTTCAACGATGGAAACCGCTACCTCCAGACAGTCAGAGACACAGTGCGTACCACCTGTCGAGCATCTTCGACCACCCGCCATATTTGGTCCAGGGAGACTTCATTCTCAACTCACAGCCCCCAATTTTGAGCAATTACATTTTAATTCGATATGTACATAAAGACTACCTTGTTATTTATGCTGGGTTCAACTTATTTACAAATTATGCAGATATCTAGAAGGTATTATTTTAGGGCCAGGTGTACAAAGATACTCTTTTGCTCAAAGTATACAGTATATGGTTAAAAGTGCCACAGTACCGATACAACAAAATATGTCCTTGTTGGATTTTGGTGCCCCACATTCGTGTAAGACGCGTTCAAAGCTACAGACGCGTCTAATGACCGACTAAGGCGGAGCACCTCACATCCCGACCCACTCTCGATTGCCTCAACTGGTACACAAAACCTCCAATTGCTCCCAAACTTCTCAAACCCGGTTGCTGGGTGACTCCTCTAAAAAAAAATAGCCAACAAATCCTACAATTTACCCAACATGGCACCATCATCTCCAATCCGATTCCCCAGCAGTCCCGCGTCACAAGGAACGAAACGCCTTCGACCTCACCATGAGCCCAGGCCGAGCACCGCACCCCGCGTGTCGGGCGGCTTCGTTCTCGACGACGACGATGATGACGAGTCCGGAGGCGAAGGGGACATTGTCCTGCCGCTTCCCAAGAAGCAAATGATAGAGCATCATATCCAGGAAGCCGAAGCACCTATGCTGGAGGCTCTCATCACGCCGCCCGCCGAAGAGCCAGCTGATGCCGAGGTCGAGGAAGAGGAGCCGAATACTCAGCCAATCGATGTCGACCTGCCAGAATTTCAGACGCGAGTGTCAAGTCGATTTCTGGAGACTAGGCTTCAGGGTCTCGAGACTTCGAGTCTGTTCGAGACGGCGACGCGAAGCTACACCTTGAAGAGCTGTGATGGGCGGACGAAGCCAGCGTGCCTACGGAAAGAGAAGGCGGCGGTCTCCTACGAAACAATGGTGGCAGCGCGGTCCCGGGCAAAGGAAGGGAGGGGCAGGAAGGCATACTATGGCATTGACATCCACGAGCTAAAAGAGGTCGCCGAAGCTGAAATGAAGATTCGGAACGCCGAGCCAGAGGCGAGGGTGGAGCCTTTCCCTGAAGAGTCTCCCGTTGTTCCCATCGAGACCGGCGTACTAACGGGGAAGAAGTCGAGAAAACACATGCTCTGGACTGAGAAGTACAGGGCGAGGAAGTTTGTTGACCTTTGCGGCGATGACGGCACCAATCGCCTTGTTCTCCGATGGATTAAGAAGTGGGATCCCATTGTCTTTCCCGGCTCAGCAAAGGCCAAACCAAAGAATGCGTTCGGTCGATTAGGAGCCAATAAGAACCAAGATACGCAAGAAGAAAAGCCCCTGCGGAAGGTATTGCTCCTCACTGGACCCCCAGGCCTGGGGAAGACGACTCTCGCCCATGTGTGCGCGAAGCAAGCGGGTTACGAAGTGATGGAGATCAACGCCAGCGACGATCGGAGCAAGAATGTGGTCAACAACCGCATCCGGACAAGTTTGGGCACTGAGAATGTCAAGACTGTGCAGAATTCCGTGTACGGACCGGACAAGCCAATGAAGCCCGCCAAACCGGTGTGCATTATTGTCGATGAAGTGGATGGCGTTACGACGGGTGCAGGACCTTCAGGTGAAGGTGGTTTCATCAAGGCATTGGTGGACCTCATTTTGGTGGACCAGAAGAATGCTTCGGGTGGTGACAAGGGGCAATCCACGACCAAGCGGAAGAAGAAGGGCGATGACTTCAGACAGAAGCGGCCACTCATCCTTATCTGCAATGACATCTACCACCCCTCCTTGCGTCCTCTCCGGCAGTCGAACTTGGCGGAGATAATTCATGTTGGGAAGCCGACAATTGATGCTGTGGTAGGCCGCCTAGCCGCCGTTTTCGACAAGGAAGGAATTCCCTGCGAGAAAGACGCTGCTAGAAAGCTTTGCGAATCAGCTTGGGGAATGTCCTCGGGGATTGATGCAAGAAAAGGTGTCGAAAGCACTGTTGAAGGCGACCTTCGAGGGATCATGGTGGTGGGCGAGTGGGTTGCCGGGAGGTTCCGGTCTTCTCCTGAAAAGAATGACAAGCTCACTCGGCAGTGGATCGAGAAGAATGTCGTTCACGAGCTAGAAAATGGCGCCGCCAGGGGGTCTGGCCGCGGTGGCGTCAAAGACATCGTCACTCGCGTATTCCAAGATGGAGCAGGCTTCCCAAAGCAATCCCTGGACACTCAGACCACCAAAAACCGCCGCGAACAACCCAAAGCCCAGCTTGGGTTCTCGGAACTCCACAAGCGAAATGGCATCAACAAACTGCGCGAGATGATTGAGGCAAGCGGCGACATCGACCGCATCATGTCGGACGTCATCTCGGACTATCCTAACCACGAGTTCAACGATGACATGTACCTCAGCAAACCGAATCAAGCCTACGATTGGTTGCACTTCCTAGACGAATGCTCGACGAGACTCTATTCGGCCCAGGAGTGGGAGCTGTCTCCCTACCTCAGCCAACCTATTCTTGCATGTCACAGCCTCTTCGCATCGCCGATCCGAGCCTACAATGCCGGTCACGACAGGAAGTGGGGCGAAGAGGACGGTGATCAGCAATCGCGGTTCTCAGGCCCACGAGCCTCGTACAACGCCTACGAGTCGGAGAAGCACAACCGGTCACTGCTCCAGGCGATGCAAAACGAGCTCAGTCCGACCCTCACGCGCTCGTTCCGCAGCCCCGAGGACATATCGGTGGAGTTTTTGCCATACCTCATCCGCATGATCTCACCAGGTGTCAACCCTGTGGTGGTAGGCGGGGGCAGGGGGCTGGGCACCGCCAGCGTCCGCAAGGACACAGAAAAGAGCATGGTGGAACGCGCGGCCAAGATCATGGCCGAGGTAAACATCAGTCTGCACAACGGGAAGATAGAGAGCGATGCGCCGGCGAGCCATGGAACTCAATGGGTTTACCGTCTCGAACCGTACGTATCTTCCCCATTCCGAGTGAAAAAGAGCTCAGGTGCTAACAAACAAATAGGGATCTCGACACTCTCGGTGATTTTGAAACCTTGTCCCGCGCGAACCTCCTCGCGGGCGCTCCGACTCGCTACGCCGTTCGTCAAGTTCTGGACCAGGAACTCCAGAAGGCGATCGCCGCACGTGAGGAAGCCGCCCGGCAGTTGCGCTTCCGGGCCGGCGCCAATGGTGATGCAGATACAATTGCTCCTCAGGCACCAAAATTAGCCGCCAAGTTTTCTCACGCCCGCAACGACGATGACAAGGAGAACGCGAACCCCGGAGACAGCAGCGAGAAGACCAAGGTACGACGGGACTTCTTTGGGCGGATCCTCTCCGACAGCGCGCTGCAGGCGAGGGACGGGAACCAGCGGAATGGTGTGGGAGAGATGTATCGGGTGAAGGTTTGGGTCAAGTATAATGAGGGATTAAATAATGCGGTGAGGAGGCCGATTACGCTGAAGGATTTCATGAAGATTTTGTGACAGGAGAGGTGAGTGCGTACGCACTGGAAGTGGGCCGTTTGGGAAGGTTGTCCCGGTCCACATGAGGACATTACTGCATGGATTGAGATTGGTCATGGACTGGTAGCTGTATTATCATGATAGAGAAGACTGCATATTGGTCAGGGCTATGGGATAAAGTTGGCCCCGATTGCTTTGCATAGTTGCCCATGAATACACTTGGAAGGCTTTTGCATTGACATCAGACTTTCACCCCTATTCAGTACACTTAATTACACCTTCACCTCTAAAGCAGCTTCAATCCGCAAAGTATTCACTTCGCCAACTGCGAGCACTGCCATAAAGTTTCACGACACTTACGTCACGGGAGGTGCCGGCTTCGAATACCATTTCACTGACCAGAGATGAGATAGCCTCAGGGTTTGAAAGGCACGAGCTATAATGACGAACCACGCTAAATTGAATAGGAACCAAAGAGTCGTATGGAAATTGCTAGATAACCGAGCTCAACTTCATATTAGTCCTTCTCGCCTCCAAACCTTGTACGCTGCTCAACCCCTTTTAATTCAACCCTCGCCAAAATTTTAGTCACCCTCCATCTCATCGTCGCAGTAAAGAAGTGAGTAAAACGGAGGGGGAAACCGCACAAACAAGTCCTCACTTTTGAACTTTCACCAAAGCCTCCGACCTCTCCCGATGATTAAAACCAGAATACCCCCTTCCCTCCTCGCCAGTTTCGAAATTCTGGGTTGGGGCGGCAAATCATGTGTTTGCGAGGTGTGTATACTGCTTGTCAGTAGATGCCCAAACTTCCAACCTTTGGGCCATTTGCTCTTTTACCAGTCGTTAAAGGCGGCTCCGACCAGACCCATCAAATTAATGCTGCCCCAATATGTCGCTCCAAGGATAAGGTCATCGATCGTAGATGACCTGTTGATGGCTTGCCCATAGAGACTATTGCTAGTAGCGGCAAATGCTCCTTCGCTGACATTGTCCGCCGCCTTCGTAAGCTCCTCGTAGCTCTCTCGAAACTTGACGAAATACTTCCGCAGCTTTGCCCATGCATCCTCGCCGCCCCCAAAATGTTCTAGGATGTGGTCGAGCAGGATCGCGTGGACGGTCATGATCATCGACAGGATATGCACGTCAGCATCCTCGACCTCGCCTGTCTCAAAAACCCTGGCACCAGCCTCCAAGATCCGCAGTCCATGCTCCTTGAGCTCCTGGAAAAGCTCGGCATAGTTGCATTTGATGTCATCCATCACCTTCTCAAACACCTCGACTACGTCCTCGACGAGGTCCACGACACCGGGGCCGAAAATTTTCTCGGTGTCGGCAGGGATGACGGGCCCGGGGAGATAGCCGCCAAAGAGGCCGCCCCTGAAAACGTCCGTAGGGATCAGAGGATCCCGGACATACCGCTTCTTCTCCTTGCTGTTCTCCAGGCTCCGTCGATCCGGGTTATTCAAATAGTCCAAACCAGACCCTCCGCCCGAAGACGCCGATCCACCGCCGCCGCCATGGAAAACACCCTTGATTTTCTCCCATAAGTTCTTCCACCACTCCACGAAATCTCCCCAAGACCGTCGATGCAGCGTGCTCGCGGGGGCGGCCCAATCCCCTTCGGCCGCGGTCTGCCCAAGCCACTTCTCTTTAGTCCAAAGAAACTCCATTCAACCCCATATGCAGCAATCCACCCGTAAATTCAAAAGACGCGATCCGCGGCGGATTTTACCTTTGACGCTCCCTGCTCGAGATGATCAACAACGCCGTGCCCCCCAGGAGCGCTGCCGTTGTTCACAGTACCTGCCTCGCTGTCCTCCTCGTTGCCAGACCCTTTCTCGTAGCTCACGTCGCTTGGTGTCTGGAAGGTTCGCTTCGACATGATGGCCGATTTCTCGGCCGCCTTGTCAGCCCTCTATCCTCCTGCGATGACACGAGAAAACGCCGTGAACGGCCCTGCAATGAACGTGTATTTGTGCCCATGCAGGCGGCAGGCCGCGGTGACAACAAAACCCGGTACCGGTGCCGCCAAATTTGAGCGAAGTTGTCGTTGTGTGTGCAGAGGAAGCGCCACTGCTCGTGGGCGTCAAAGCAAGGCAAAGAAAGACGGTGGGATCTGGGTCGGCACCGAAACATCACGCACGTGGAGGCCAGAACAAGGACAGAAACATCTCCGCCATCATCATCACCCTCATCTTAACCACGACGTGCCATGGAAACGGCTTACTAACAGGAGACGGACCATAGCTTACCTCATCGACCACGGCATATCCACGATTACCGTCCTCAACCGCATCGTGAAGGGCCTCGACGGCCCCGCTCGTTTTGTCTCGGACGATCAGGTGGGTCATCATGTTTGTGACGACGTATTTCTTCAACCATGAAGAGTCGCTCACCGGAGCGTCGGTGGCGGCGGCGGCGGCGAGGTCGGTATGAGACCGAGGGGCGGGCCTGGGACCGGCGTGGGAGGCGCCAGCCAGGATGGCCGCGCCGATAAAGAGCTTGACGGAGATCATGATGGCTCCTCAATGTCTTACAGGCGTTAGAGAATACGCGGAAGTTAAAGTGAGAGCAAACTAAGCACAAAAGCCAAGAAGACCAAGTTGCACCTCTGTACTGGTGGTTGGAGGGTTTAATCGCCTTGCCTTGGACGCAATGGCAAAGAGGGAATGCCGTCGGGTCTTGGACCGGGATTGGAGGCCTTTTATCCATGTCATCCTGATACATCCGTTCCTAGAATGATCTGATATATGTCAGTCGTGACAGCAACTCGATTGAGCTACTCGATTCAAATGCTGACAAGCGATTTGGAAGTAGGCCGGAGATGGTGCCTGTTAGCCTCTTGTCATAGCAAATGGTAGACTTGCCTCTGGAGCCAACCTCCCTGATCGGCGGCAACCGGACGAAAAGGGAATCCAAGACTAAAGCTAGGTATTGCTGATCTCTCGATTGAACTTTCCGCCGCTCATCTTGTCGAGTCGGAATTATCAACTGGTCTCTTCCAAGTGGCGCCGCCCCACGGTTGAATAAGCGCAGCCGTTCGCTCCCAGATCAAGATGGAAGAGAGGTTAGAAAATTACGCCTTGTCTCAACCATCTCAATACCATCCCATCACAGGAAGTCCTCGCGAGACTGTAGAAAATTTGATCAATTCCAACCATCAAAATGAGTTTGTCAATTTTATGCTCTTATCCAAGCCCGCCATCAACTTCCTTCCAAATGCAGATGTACAAATTACTGCAGGACATCAGAAAAGGGGGCCCAATGACATATATGCAATAGTGCAACCTCCGGCCGACGAATATGACTTGCGCATGGGGAGGAAATAGATATGATAGCGCACGGCAGTTGCCGGTGCGGTTCGCTAATTACTACTGCCCGGCCATTTTGGAGGATGCGTTACTCACTCCGTCGACTGGGAATAGTGTCGGCTGCCTCCACCATCCCGCCTGACACTATGAAGACATCTCGTTGATGCTGTTCTGCTGTCCTTCCTTCATTGCCGTAAGTAGAGTAGTCAGGTTCTCGATCTTCTGATTCATCTCCTGTAGCTGTGCTTCGAGCGTGCTGGGGCTCGCGGGGTGGAGTTCGTTCTCTTCCTGGGAATGGTTGCGGCGGTGTTGCGGTACCTTGGGCGATGGCATGGCTCGATACGACGAGGATGGACGATGGTGCCCCAAGCTGGGGCGTTCCCGACCGTGCGAGTCATTTCGAGGGCCCTTGAACCCCGCGTACTCGTCGATGCTGTCGCGGGGTCGTATGCGTTCATAGAGCTTGATGACGCCTACAAGGGGCAGGTGGGTGACTTTGAGCAGCACAATGCGGGCGCCACGAAATTTGCTGTCCGACGGTAGGAAGAGTCGAAGGGGCCGAAAGAGCAGCAGCGCGATAAGGTTCATAGGCGGGTAGAAGTGTGTCAATCGATTGCTGGTCGAGGCCTCCAGCACGTATACGCTGTACACGAATAAGTATTCCTCCCGTGCGTGTGTAATGACGCGGGAAAAGCTGTTAGACAGAATACCCGTCAAGGACCCCGTCAGAAGAATGGAGCTGAGCGTGATAAAGATGATCATCAGCGGCGGACCGAAGATAGGGTCAATCTGGTTCATGATATCGAAGCCGACGTAGCTGGAACCGAAGAAAATCTTGGTCAAGATCATCGTCATTCTCCCCAGCGTGAAGGAGTCTCTGCCGACCAGCGAGAATGTAGTCAAGAAGCCCAGGTAGACGATAATGACCAGTACCATGAACTTGACAAAGTCCTTGCCCATTTCCTTGAGACAGGGAATGAGCGTGCCCCAATACGGACTGAGGCTGAGGATGGAGCAGATCCTCGGAATCATGAAGAGGGCCTCCAGCGACAGGACGTCGAAGGCAACTTCTTTCAATTCCAAGTCGTCCTTCGCAAACCCCACAAGCCCTGTCATGTTGGTTAGTACCGCCCAATCGACGCGGTGCCAGTGGAAGACCTACGCAGAACTCCAAAGACAAATCCAATGGCAATCATAATCATGTCAAACAAGTTCCAGATGTCCGACGTGTAGAAGATGGACCCGGCATCAATCCACTCGCTTATCTCATCATACAAGAAAGCTGCGAGCCAGAGATACAGGGCGGTCTCCAACGCCGAGACGTGCTCCATGTTGCGCTCTACGAGAACAGCATAGTACAGGCCCAGAAAGATGAGGAAGAAGAAGACTTCCCAGCACTTGAGATACTTGGGAACACGGAGACGGGAGAAGGGATCCGCCGTGTGGGCATTGTAGTACCGTGGCTTCTTTGTCGCACGCACCGCCAGGTTATCCCAAAATATGATGTCGCCGTTCCAGATGCCGGTGATGATCTTCTGCACCACGTATTGGCTTAGGAAGCGCTTCGCGTTTGAGATGGCGGCGATCTCGAGTGCGTTGAGATTCCGGAATGGCGCCGTCGGATCCTCCTCCTCGTCATCGTCCTCGCTGTCGTCCGGGTGGAAGCTCATGGTCAGGCGGGAAAGCGAGTTGATGAGCTGGCTACGCTTGACGCTGCTGCCGACAGTCGCGGTGCGGCGCCGTGCCTGGAGGGTGGTCCACGTCCTCGCCAGGAGAGGGGATGACTCGTTGTTCTCCACATCGAAGCCTGCCGGAGCCCTTTCCCCATCCTTAAATTCGGGGATCTCGTAAAGACAAAAGTCGACAGCCTCGCGCTCCGAAAGCCGTCCGAGGAACCTCCACGACACTATTTCACACGCGTACGCTTGCGCTTTGCTGACCCCGTGATGCTCCTTGTCGGCATCGTAATGCCATTTCAACGCCCTAGAGACTGTCAGCGTCAATTGCCAATGAAATCGGGTTAAATTTCATCAATGGTCTTGCCCCGGTGTTTTCGGACGTCCCACGCCTCAACCCGACAGCAGCCGAGGGTATGCGGAACCCTGGTCTCCTCACTGGCAACCTTGGAAAGATATACGTACAGGAGGGCATTCACAATAGTTGGATTGCTCCTGCAATTATCAGCCAGATGGTCGACGAGCGTCTTCAGGTTATCTCCTGCCGATGTGGTCCTCAATTGCTCAAAGGTGCTGGGCATTACGATGATTTCGGTGAAATACCTGTTGGTCCAATTAGTGAGGCAATATCCGAGTGAGAACGGCCATTGACGGACAGGGACAGCTTCTTGATGACGTCGCGGAAGCTGTCATCCTCGGCAATATCTGGAAGCTCGGCATATTCATGCTTCCACGAGATTGGCGACAGATCGCGTTCGTGGCTTTGGCTCGGTTTGCTCTTAACACGGATGGGCATGCTGTTTGGTACTGAACGACGACCGGCCTGAGCCACGCCGTGTCGCGCGTTCTAAGAGAGGGCTATCAATTGACCAGAGGCCGAACTGCCGGTGGCCGTTCCAGAGATGAAATCCTCTAGAGATGGACGAGGCGGGATCGAGCCTCCGTCTCTCGATGAAATTCACGAAGCGTTGAGAGAAAGCAATGCAAATCTGGGAGTTCGTTGCCAAGGACGGGCCGAAGCTTCACTACGAGGTGCGAGCTAGATTTGGAATGTCTAAACGCTAGAAACGGCACCTGACTAGCAAATTAGCCCGCTTCCCCCAAAGGTGGATACTCCGCCACGGCGAGCCAAAGCACACTGTATTTCTGCCCTCGGGGTTGATGGAGCTCAATTTTCAGTTGATCCCCAGGTGAGAAGATCTCCCCCGACTGAGTCTGAGACATCGTGGTCTGGCCACCAAATGTGACAGACAGTTCCATCATGTCTCACACTGTGCCCTGCATCTTTAACGAAAGTCCAGACACTAGTGGGCTGGGGTTGATCGTCAAGGCTGAGCAATGTTCCATTTCAACAAATCTTCTCTCCTGATGCTTCCTGAGGTTCAAAATTGCATCCGTAGTGTTTTATCCAATTAGATTTCGCAGTCCACAAGACCATAGGTCCAGGACACTGACCTTGGATATCAATGTCGTCCAGACCTAACTTAACGGGTTGGCGAGTCCGTCGTTTTCGTCGTACATGCTGTCGACGTGCCGAGGGTCGCGAGGTGTCAATTCGAACAATTGCGATTCGAGAGAGAAAAAATTGTTGCGAAACCGTTCAACCCTCGCTTTCCCTGCTTGCTTATGCTTACTGGGAAATGCATGTTTATGGAACGCAGGACACGCCGTCCAGATGGCAGGACATCTCCGCCACACCTGACGACGACCTCACTTACGTCACGGCGCGCATGCGAAGAATTACGATGGAATGCTGTGCTCAGTGCGCTGACAAGTCTGATGGAACCTTTGGTACCCACAGCCGCTGCAAGGTCCACAAAATCCCATTGGAGCGGAGAATTCTCATTGGACCACTCGCCACACCAGACACCGCCGTTGTCGGTTTTAGGTTTGTATTTTCTTGGGTTCCTGGTCCGAGGGGCGCAGGGCTGGGAGTCCTGGTCATATTGTGAGAGAATGGAGATGCATTCGCCCTAGGCCTCTTTCCGTGCGTACCTCGTACGGGTGACGCGTCAGATATAGTTGCTTGTGCGAGGCCGAGACGGCTTTGTCTGATCAATCCAGCCTCCCGCCCACTAAGGCAATGCCATGCTTGTTGGCTTTGGCACCGACAGAGGTTGCGGTGCGCCATGGGTTGAAATCCATCCGAGTTGATGGTCTGTGACGGGGCTATACCCGAAGGTCGGGTTGCTCTTATTAAAGACGACCAGTGGCCACGATATCTCGAGAGTTCCGAACATGACAATTCCCAGCTTAAGCATTTTACATCTCCTTGGGTTATTTCAATTACTCTACTGCCTGCACAGTCTCGGAGTCTTTGGATTGTGAATTGGACGACTCGCCCCTAAACTCCTAATCTGTGGACCTCGTTCCATCATTGTCGTTCAATCTCCGCCATCATGGCAAGTCCAACCCCTTCACCCACTCTCGCTGAGAGTGTCACGAGCACCATCGCATCCGCCACCGAGACTTGCACGACAGCAACACCAGGCAAATATGGGCATGTTCCCTTGGATGCATGCAACTCGTACTACAACTTCGACCCAAATTTCGGGGCAAACATGGCCTTTGCTATTCTCGTCGGTCTATCAACCTTGGTGCACCTTATCCAGACCATTATCTACAAGAAGGCATACCACTGGGTTCTCCTGATGGGCTGCACATGGGAATGCGCAGCCTTTATCCTCCGAACCATCGGCGCCCACGACCAGCAGAAAATGATCTACCCCATCATGGGCACGCTCCTTATCCTATTAGCTCCTCTATGTAATGTCGACGCCCTCGTCTATTCATGCTTTCGGCACCGGAACTAACGTCTGGTTCTTTGCGTAGGGATCAACGCCTTCCTGTACATGACCGTCGCAAGACTGATCTACTACATCCTCCCGGACCAAACCGTGTTCCGCATCAAAGCTACAACCCTCACCAAGATCTTCGTCTGGCTGGACATCGTCGCCTTCTTGGTGCAAGCCGTCGGCGGCACCATGCTCTCCAGCACCGACGAAAGCCCCAAGCTCCTCCGTCCGGGTCAGCAGACGTACATGACCGGCATTGGCATCCAGATGGGCTTCATCATTCTCTTTGGCGTCTTCACGGCGCGCTTCTACATCAAAATGAAGCGAGACAACCGGCCCGATCGACCAATCCGACTGGCCAAGTGGCTAGTTGCGGCTCTGTATGCAGTTTTCGTACTCATCGTTGTAAGTTTTCTTTCTTTTCGTGGCGGACCGCCTCGTTTAAGTCTGCCGGCGGACTACCAAAAGACCACCAAAAACGAGATGTTCCAAACTGACCCCGGGTCCGTTCCCCGCAGATTCGCATCATCTTCCGTCTCGTCGAGTTTGCCCCCGGTGTCGACGATGACAACCCAATCCTCGGAAACGAGAACTACACCTTTGGGCTCGATGCCCTGCCCGTGCTCCTGGGCCTTGTCATCCTCAACGTCGTGAACCCGGGCATGGTACTACGCGGCCCCGAGAGTAACTTCCCCCGGCTTTCGCGTAAGGAAAAGAAGGCGCTCAAGCAAGAGAAAAAGGAGGCGAAGCGAGCAAGGAAAGATGAGAAGAGGCAGAGGAAGGCGGACAAGAAGGCGGGCGTCCATAACAGCCACTACGAAGAATACCCCATGGTCGATGATCGTTCCGGTTCCATGGTATGAGAAAGAGGGGGACTTTTACCGAGCGGAATGTTACGACGCATTGAAGTGAATTAAATATATCAGCGTGTCACGAGTTTATGAGGTTTCCTTTGTGGCAGTAGGCGTGGCGTTGTTGGCAATAGACTTTACAATAGGGGGAGGGCGACAGCTAGGGCTAAGATCGGGATTGAGACTGGGAATATGTAGCTCTTGTCGGAAGTTGGTTGCCCTGTCCAAAGCGGTTCAAAACCCCTTTATTTGCTTTTCGAACAGAGAAGCACAAAGCCGTATTCTGGCGCTTACTGAAATCTTAGCAATGAAACCGTGTCACTCTTCCCCGCTGACGATGGCGATGAGTGAGAGTCGATGTTCTTCTGTAAACTAGTTCAGCCATCCATGCCGGTTTCTGCAGGATCTTGCAGTAGGCCGTTTCAACAGCCGCCTCTCGTGCATACAGGCGTTTGCATGCGGCTAGCATGCCAAGGGTCAGGCTAATGACCAAATCGGGGGCCTTTGAATATATATTCTAAGTGGAGAGGCAAGAGTTTGTGCGGTAAAAACCACCATCTTGCGGCCTTCTTATTGAATTGTATGACCGTCAAGGGCTGTCATGCAAAACTAGCGCCCTCACCTCAACACTCTCCCTCGCCCCTCCAAACGCTTCTGGGTCATCCAAAGCACTATGCGGCGTCCTCCTGGCCACATCTGCCCTTGAATCAAAGCACTTGACCAGCCAAATCTCCCCAGGCGTCTGCGCACTCTTGAAAAACCACCTGTGCCCTATGCTATGCCTCACAGTCCATGCCTCCCCTCTTCGGTCGGGGTAGATAATGGGCCCCGGCACCAAGTCCTCCTCGGGCACCGACCACGAAGCCGCAAGGGCCAGCGGGTCTCTGGTAACGGTCCGGACGGGCCGCCATACGTTGACGATCTGGAATCGGCTTCCGCTGGCCAGAAATTCGTCAATCTCGGACGCCGGCAGGTTCCACCGCAGCACGACTTCGGCGCCGACGTACGACTGGTCGACGTGCACGCGATGTAGCGGACCCCGACTGGAGGCGTTGCCGATCCCAAGGCTGTGCCAGTTCGCCGGGCCGCGCCGGACCTTGTGGTCGAAGATGATGACTCGGGTGGCCCCAGCGCTAATATGTCCGTCTCAGTTCCATCATGATGCGCGCAAATTTGAGGCCGGGGCAAGCTGAGCCGGCGGCGATGTGCCATCTTCTTGTGGTGTAGAAGGACTTACATCTCTTTCAGCAACAATTGTTCCACTTCAGGATAGTACATCAACTTTAAGACATGCTCGTCGACAAAATCTTTTTCCACGCTCTCGTGCCGAACAAGCCGAAACCCATCTGCGTCGAGTGTGAAGCTATCTTCATTTCCGTTGACGTCAATGATTTCGACTTGCACACTCACCGTGGCCCGCTCATTCGTAACGCGGTTCCTATTCCATCCATGAGGATCGTCAGTCGGCAAACCCCAATCAAACTAGACAAGTTGCCCGGCGAAAAAGGGAAGGATTCACGCTTAGAAAAAGAAACATCCTTACACCCCAACAATAATCGGCGCCGGAGGACTACCGTCACCAGGATCTCGGTAGTAGTTTAATGTCGTAAGGACCAATCTTCCCCCCGCGGCGGCGCGAGCAAAGGCGGCGTTGGAGGCACGGTCCTCGTTCGTCGACAATCCAAATATTAATTTTCTTCCTGCGCCCCATCCTGCGGGGTCCGACTTGCCCGACTCGCCGCCAGAATTGTTTCCTGAATTAAGGTTGGTTGCCGTCGAAGAAAAGCAATCAAGCTTCGACGCCATCTCATTCGCATCACCCGGCCCCGAACCACGCAAAGAAGTCTACCTCTTCAGCTCTGGCAGCTGCCTCGCGTTGGGCTGGAGATGAAGCTCAGGTCTTGCTCAGCTCGAAGGTTTCAGGGCTTCCCTAGCCAACCGACACCTCTAGTCAAACGTCAAAACGTGTAGACCAAATTTTCGGAATTACGGAAGCTGGCTGTGCGAAGAGCCATCCAGCTTTTTGTTAGAACCATCGCTTCATGAAATTAGTGCGAGTAGATCCGATGCTGTAGCCGGCGAGTCTGACAGTTCTTGCTGACAAAGGGCACTTCGCGGTCCTTATTCCGGTTCACAGCTCGCAGGATGCCGCGTTATAGCGGAGGTAATACATTACGCCGTCCTTCATACGTACGTACTTTCCTGAGAAGTATGGTCCAGTGCCGCAGGAGTGAGATGCAGCACGAGTTAGCTGTCCCAAGAGTGGTTACAAGAAACATTCTTAGAGCACAGTCCCAAATAAATTTCAGCTGCAAGCCCGACAACCCGACGGTCTTAGGCGTCAAGAATATTGTACTTCGCAGCGCTACGGGACTAAAGTTACGTTTTTGACGTCCATAGGAACTCAGAAGAAGCTTTCTTAGCGTGTCAGTAGAAGAAACAGTCGTCTACACCAGCAAATAAATTGTCTACGCCCTCACCCAGCAGATCTCTGCCTCCGAAGGGTCCTTTGTTGTACCGCATCTCGGTCATGGGCAATCCGAAAGGAAGTGAAGAAGCCTAAACAGCGGAATGACGGTATGCGCACGTGTGCGAAATGGATAAAAATAGCCGTGTTGGGCAACGGGAGGAATCGTCCGAGCGGATTGACAGCTTGGCGCCACTGATCCATTCCCAGCACCGTAATTCTGGCAAACCGGGACTGTCCCTTGCGTCAGGTTTTAGGTAGAGAACACCGTGCGAGTAGAATGCTGAGCCAAAATGGCGTGGCGGTGCTCCGCCACTAGGATGACAGCGAATCAAAGCCACCGCAGCTTTCGCCCCTGTCATGGAATCGCAGATGCTCATTGGAACCTGACGACGCTCCGTTAATCTTCACCCAATTCAACCCATCTTTGAGTTTTGATGAGTCGGCGTGTTGCGAATCAGGACATCGTTGACAAGTGGCACCTACATGTCGTAGCATCGCAAACTTTGCGAGGCTTAGGAAAACAAGTTCGCGATCAATATTGCAAGTTTTATGATCCAGGGGGCGAAATTCAAGCGAACCCATCTCGCGTTGGAGGACGCTGTTTGAAGAGCTGCAAGGCCTGCACATCGAAAGGAGACCTTGGAAACAGGCGCCGACAGACCCTCTGCGGCGGCACACTTTACAGCAGCGTGCAAGCCCGCAGGACTCCAATGCAAGCCACGCGGTTGTCCAGCCTGCAGGAACACTATATTTGCCGGCTTCCTGGGACAACGAGAGAAGGTTTACTCTGCTCTGTTGCAGTGTTAGCAGCCAACTGCGCTTACACTGTTTAATTTGACTCCCTCTTCGTATCTAGATCCTTCAAAAGTGAAGCAGTCCCCATGTCGCGTCTCTGCTTTTGTCTCCAGGCAGTGGAAATAATTGCCCTTCTAGAAATACTGTAAGCTTGGAGATCGTTCGGGTCACACCAGTACGATCTCCCGCTCCCCCTGTCCCCAAGTCTCGCCGAGCCACTCTTGTCTGGGCATGGGCATAGCTGGTTACTGGTTTCCATATGGTGGGGTGGTACCTTCGTACAGGCGGGACTGAAGGCACCGATCCCTTGCTGTTCATGGGTACATTGCCGAGCACAGGCAGCGCAGCGCCCCCCGTCAATCAGCCTCGCAGCACCGTTATTTCATCTGCTACGTGCCCCCAGCTCGGTTCGACTCCCGAATCCCACTTCCTTCGACTCGTCAATGCTCCGTACTTTTTCCTTTGTTTCAATTCTCCAGCTTTGCTTCTTGACGTTTTCTGATTTCCTGCTGGCATTTGTCGTCGAACTTTCTTCGTTTTCTAACCAAGCGACTACATGCCTTGAAATTTCGAAGCGTTGGAATTCTTTTGGACCGACTTAGGTGTGGTTCGGGTAGTCATTTCTTTAGTCCCGCCGTAGCGGGCGCCTCGAGAATGTTACCCTCGAATTTCTTCCAACGACTGCCACCGTCGACGGTCGCCCTCCTCCTCACGAGCTTGTTCGCCCTCACCACCGACGCACATGCGCTTCCCCGGGAGACGAAGACAATACCGCACCGGACATTAAATGTCGAACTCTGGCCGCCGCGCGACGCGCCCCTGCCAACAGCGGCAGCGCTCTCTCCAGCGCAAGTGGTGGAACTTCTCAAGCGACAGGAAGCGAACACCATCTGCGGATTTATCGGGGGCGACGCGGCATTACCAGCGACATGCGGCGCCGGTTCGCACTGCGTAGTGGACAAGGGGCTTGGCGCCATCGGGTGCTGTCCCAACGGGCAGGAAGGGTGCACTACCGGTCTATTCACAGGCTGCGTCGACTTTAACAGCGGGGCTCAGACGGAACTAAACCCGTACGTCTTTACCTGCGGTGGCTCCGATGTGTGCTACAAGAACATGTTCGCGGGCGGCTTCTCCCAGTTTGGGTGCGGAACAGCGTCAGATCTTGCTACAACAGTGGCAACGAGCGTGGCTGCGCTCTCGTCGGCAGTGCCGTTCGTCTCCGTGTCGGAGAAGCTGACGAAGCTGCCCGTCGTGACTCTGTCGACGCCTACATCGATCGGATCGAGACCAACGGGATCCTCCACTACCAAGAAGACCACTACATCAAAATCGAGCAGCAAGACCAGCTCGAAAACGACGTCGAGCACAACGAGCGAGACGAGCTCTTCAACCACTTCATCTAAACCAACCTCGACTGGCGAAGGCGAAGGAGCGCCCGCGTCGTCGTCGCGCGACATCGACCAGACAGGCGCCATCATTGGTGGGACTATCAGCGGCGTTGCGATCCTCATTGCCGTCATGGCAGTTGGGCTTTATCTCTGGCGCCGCCGAGGCAACCAACGCACGGGACCAGGAACCCAGAACATGCAGTATATCAGGTGTGTAGATGCAGCACCCGCAGATGGCTCCAGAACTAACATCGGTCACAGCCCCATGACCAGTGGCTCCAACTTTGCGCCGATAGCGTCGAGTTACGATAACGCCGAGGCCGGTGCACCCCCGCAAATGTCTACCGCGATTCCCGGGAACGGGACTGGGCCGGTCTACGCGCAGACTCCCTACGGACCGGGCCCCTATGGTCAGAGCAACCCGAGCTACGGATACGGCGGCCACGTGGCGGGTGGCATGATCGGGGCTGCGCCTCCGCCGAGTGTAGAGCAGGACCGTGTGCCGCTGACGAGGGAGTTCGACGACTTCACGCGCGGCTTTAACGATGCGCTGGAGAACATCCGGGAGGAGGATGAGCGAGTATCTGGCCCGCCGACCGACACGCCGTTGTGGCAGCAGAATCGACGCCAGTCGCGCAACATGATGTGGATGTAGGAGCACGGCAAGGAGACTGCATATAACGACAATAATGTATCATACAGGCGGGAGAGGCACTCATTGGTGGTTATTATTTATGGATGTTGTACATTGGGGCATTGTAAAAACGGGCAGACACGGTCTGCACGGGATAAGGGCAAGCATCTTCCGTCGCGGACTGCGACGGATACGGCGTTTTATTCCTGGGATTTGCATTTGATACCTCTCTATTTTGTTTTATGGGATTGAGCCCATGCCAATGGGTACGATTTAAATTTGAACCCTGAGAAAATTTGGCTTGATTTTTCAAGTACTTTTCATGCTTCAACGTCCCGTAGCTACCGATAGTGTGACCCTGAAAGCGAATCCGGCTATGGGGCATCACGCACGACCCTGGCCTAGTGGTAACCTCTCGACCTGGGAAGCCAGTAACCTAGGACGTCATGAACGACATCAAGAGTATTGGACAAAGGCGCTGTACTTGATGCTTTTCATGGTTAGTGGCCGATGGGAAACCGTCGGGCCTTATTGTCGTAAAATAGCTGTACCCGTGAGGGGAGGTTAATTAATCCGGAACGTGAGGCTGTGAAAGCCGGGGCAGGTCCGCCGGCCCTGGGTGAGTCCCCACAAGACAATCCTGGTTGCGAGTGTGAGATCGACAACGTAGCCATGGGAGTGGCAGTTCGTGCGCAAAGCTCGGTAGCAAGTCTCCAACCCCTATTCCCTAACTTCGTACAGCTTTGGGTAGGCTAGTGTTTTGTCGATGTGAAAAGTACCTCGGCAAACATGCTCGGCTTCGGCTTGTTTGGCGCGTGGCCATGCAAGTGCTATCGGTGCAGCCAGGTACCTTCAACGCTCCACAGTCGCCGGACGAAATTTTGACGCTCTTATCCAATCATCAAGATAACTCGCACTTCCTGCATTCACAGAACGAGGAAGCACCTCGGTAACTGAGCCGTTTGACTCAGAGAGCATTTGAAGCAGCAGTCGGGACCACGCAGAAGGCATGCGCGTGGCGAGATGGCCTTCCCCGATACGTGAATTCTCGAGTATGCGATTGCAACCAGCGCACGCCAACGGGCAGCTGAATTGTTCGCCGTGAGGCATATGACTACCCGCTCGTGGTCAAGAAACTCCAAGTCAGCCCTCTCGTCGACCAGGCCGTCACGGTCGCCGAAACTTCCAACAGTCGAGCAGCCTGGAGGCAATTTCAGCCTCTCCTTACTCTCAAAGGCATGGTCGCAGGGCACAGTCTTGCGGATCATCCAAATCGCCGTGTAAAGCTCGGAATACCCCGTCCGCCGCGTGTACGTCTTGCCGTCGGCATTGGAGTCCAGCCGCAGCGTGACAATGAAGCTGTCGTTCTTCTCGCCGTAGAGCGGCCATCCCAGAGCGACCTTGTCCGCACACCGGAGACTGGCCCGGTCTCCTTCTGCCTCCAACCTCTGCCAATCAAAGACATCAAGACGACCCGTATCGGGGCCGTCAAAGATGAAGTGCTTCCGGACGCCGTTCCGACACGGGACGCCTCTCTGGACAACGAAAAAGCCTGGACGTATAAAACTCGGATCTCTGATCTGGATGAGGTCGTCCCTTGTTGGTTGGACAAGAGACGCAATGTATACGCTCCACCCTCGGTCACTCACCAGGCATGGTGAGTTGATATCCGTCTTCAAGTCATGCGTTGTCATCAGTGTGGCCATCGCGTGATACCACGTTGTCTCCGTGACGGGTATCTTGTCGACTCCAGGCCGTGCCAGTAGATGCTGGGCAAGTGGGTGTCGGCAAATTCTGTCGCATTGGAAGGAGAGCCTCAAGCTGGCGCCAAATTCTAGTTCGTGGGCGTGTGCAAGGGCGAGGATGAGAACACTCAGGTGCTTGGTGGTCTTGGCGAGAGATGGCCAGAGGGCCTTCTTTAGCCAAACGCCGTCGGGAGCGTTAGAACCTTTGGCCGTCCTGAAAATTTCAGAGACCCAATGGGGTGGTTCTGATTTTCTGTCAAGCCCATCCTTGGCAAATAATTTACTATACCGAAAGACCGACCCCTTATCGAGCTTGACGGCTCCAAATACGAGTTCAGCCGCCGAAATAACACGAGATTCCGGGATCGAAATTGGGTACAGATCGGGATTGTCCGTCCCACTTGCGGGCTCTGGAGAGACCTCTTGTTTATCTGGCGCTGCATCACTTCCATCGGTATCCGTCCAGCTCCTGCTGCTGCTTTCCGATGGGGAGGGCGGCTGCTCGGGCTTGTCGTCGGCCATCACGAGATGCTTCGATACAGCAAGAGCGAAGCCGCATGTCAAACACTTCATCTCATCTAGCAGGGGGGCCTTGATACCGTGCTGGTCCGAGATGATGTCTTTCACTACCGCCGTCCCGTAGCCTTTCAAAGGAGCGGTATGAACTGCCTCTACCTTGGTTTCATCCGGATCGGGTACGAGGCGAAGAAGTTCCTCGGGCGTACCGGGCACGTTCTCCAGCAGCGTGATGGAGGGTTCCCGGATGGTCCAGTTCACAACGGACCGAGCATCGATGACAAGCTGTGCAGAACCGGATCCAAACTCACTGGTGGTGCACTCGTCGTTCTTATATGTGCGGACTTTGACGGTGAGATCCAACACATGGTGTGCCCAGACCACCAATAGGCAAGCTCCATCATTACTTCCGAGCTCAATGTGGATAAAACGGTCTTCCGGGAAGTGTTGAACGAGCGGCAGCATTGAGAGGAGGCCTCTGAGCACGACGGCCGGAAGAGGACAAAAGATGTCATTCTCGTCAACACCGATCGTCATTGCGACAGCCAGTAAGGTAAAATGCCAATTATATGGCTCCGACTATTCTTCGCAAGCCTACAGGTACCCAAGGATTCCCTCCTCGCTCGGAATGGCTCTGATGGCCGCTCCCGTCGTGGCATCTTGGGCGTTTTTTTCGAAGAATTGTTTGATCGCTGCCGCTAGAGAGTCCTTCTGGAGGACACTGGTGAGGAGAGAGCTCTGAAACTGCCATGGCGAGATAAGGATCTTGATCCTTGGCGAGGGCTCGAGCTACAGAGGGTCCTGCCCCGGTATCAAGGGTGAGGCCATCTGCAAGTCTAGTTGACGTTGATTTGCACACCACGGCTCGGAAAGATGAGGCCAGCTGCCCGTTGATTCGCGACCTTCCAAACACCTCGACGAGGTCTTCTTCGATGATGATGTCGGACCCGGAGCTCTTCGAAATGTAAGTGGCTATGCTCATAGGACAAATTGCGCAAAAGCAAATGCTCGCGAGAGGGCAGAGACTCGGACCAGAAAAACAAACCTGGAGGTCTCGTGCAAGAGACATTATGGCCTCTACAGCCTTGGTCTTAGCTAGGATGAATGGGACCAGTCTGGTGAGCTCTAGAGACAGAGCAAATTGACTGGAGAATGGCATGGTGGCTAGGTACGCTGCTGGCTCGCTGCTCGTTACGCTCGTGTTAACAATATAGAGAATATAGACGATGGAGCACGACAGATATTTGACAATGAGCGGAGCGGAGCGCGGGGCATTGAAAGGTTGAAATTATTCCAACGTGCGATGCAAGGTGCATCTCATTTGTCCGCAGCCTGATTGGTACGTAAGTGGAAGTCATATGCAGACGGCCTGCATTGAGCAAGCCACCATTTCCCGTACAGGGGTTGTAGGCTCCAGCGAGGCAGACAGGGAAAGCCTGCTCCCGCTGTCGAATACAAGCTATGCTATGAAATGCGGACTGTTTGCAGAACTACCGTCGTTGTCTCCTCGAATTTTCTGCATGCTAAACCCCTTTCAACTAGCCTTCACCCGTACCATAAGCCTCGAGAGGGCTAGATTCTTCAATGGGCGAGGCGTTTTTCACAGAGAATAAGGTAGCTACTGCAATCAATTCCTGTTAAAACTCACTACCTAAAATTACCTTAGTTCTTCAATCACTAGTTTCTGGGTGGTTATAGTGGTTATAGTCAAAGGGGTTTAACATCTGTAGCTATAAGAATTTGTAGAACAAAATGTTTAAATTAGGGTTGCAGTTAGGGTTGCAGTGTATATAATGTGCGGCAGAGAGCTGGGCTGCATTCCCAAACGGGCGGTGAAGAGCTATGCAGGATTTCCATTTGCTCGGTGGTGGGAGTGGTTCTTTTCGCTTTTACCAGTAAAATTTCTGCATTTTAAATTATTTTCTCGGGACGGTCTTTTAGTTTGGCGGACTGGTAGGCTACTTGATAGCCATAGGACTACCGGTATTGTAAAGATATGGTAGAACCCACCTTACATACAATGAAAGAGAATTAATACTACACTTGCTCTGGCTATCCAGTGAAGATTATTAGAGAGCTGCGGCGGCTTTTACCGCTACCTAGCCCGTAATTCTATTTCATATAACAGGTATTATCCTTCTGTTATAGTTGGAGGGCGTATGTCGTTCCAAAGTGCCGCCGTAAGCTTACGAGGAAAAGCTCGTCCCCATCTCGCAGCACTGGGGTGTTGAAGCCATATGTCGTCCAGTATAGATGTAGGTACGGTTGTCGCCCTTATACCATTCGCGAAGTACTAGCGGGTCTTATAGCTAGCCGCCTTGTAGCTTTTGGGCTACATGAAATATAAATAAGTAAAAATATCGCGAGTCTGTATCGCTTCTGACTCGAGGACGAGAGCCATGCGACCTCTAAGCACCTTTGAGGATTGTCGCAAAAGATTTTCCCACTTTGCTTCGTCTGATTTTCAAGAAGACACCCCGAAAGATTTGGAAGAAGCATTATCTATATCTACATGTATTTGTTTGCAAATATTCTTGTCGAAATTAGCGGATAAGAACTCGAGGGCAGAACAGGAGAAGGTAATTATTGATCACTCCAACACAAAAAACTGACTGTTCAGCTTCCGATTCCCTAACCGAAGCTCTCCTCGCATGAAGCCTGATATATATGCTTCACCAACGACAACAATCTTCACTCCTGTGTTTCTCAAAATAAGAGGCACGGAACAGCCGAAAATCAGCACGACACGGTCCCCCTGTTGAATATCGCGAGGGCCCAATCCCATGTGCCCCCTCTTCGTGATGAAAAACCGACGACCCACGACAGCTCTAGTCACCGCGTCGGAAAATTGCTGCACACCGGGTGCGCTGTCTCCATTGATAAAAGGCCTAAAAAACCTCCAGAAGCCAGCAGCCCGGCCATGCGGTGTCATCACAGACCGACCCAGGTGATCCCTGTCAGTGATGATGGTTCGCCAGAAGTCGTTGGTCACGCTGTTAGTGCCCACTTGCTGTTCAGCAATGTACAACCAACGTTGGATGGTCGATCTGCTGCCGTTTGCGCGCTTTACATCGCCTCCGAAGAACTCAATCCCATCCAAGATGATGCCTGTTGCCATGAGCTTCCGAGACGGCCAGTCCAAGGTTGCTGCTGCGTGGAAGCCTTTGGTGGCGTCAAATCTATCCCCGTCCACTTCTTCGCGAGTCAGTGGTGCCACAGAGGGCGTTATTCGCCAGTCTGGCATCCAGCTAGGCATGCCTTGTGCGGAGATTGAGGTCCCGGAGCATGCCAGAATGTCGAGATTGTTCTTGCGGCCGACCATGAACTTGGTCAAGCTCAGATAGACGTCTTGCACCGGCAGTGAGTAGTCCGGAATCAGTTCGTCTTTTGACACGTCTGAGGCAAGTCCTAGGAGAGCGTAAAGCTTGTCCCGGGGATCCGTGGCTTTGTGATCTCTCGTACACTGCAGGCACGTTATGAGCGGCATCTTCTTCCGTCCACGGAGGTTATCCAGCTTCATGAAGTTTGCATAGTGGCAATTTTCTAGGTATCTTGCCGCCGAGTTCGAGCTAAACTCATTGAGTTGTATGCTATTCGCAATATCCCTTAGCGTATCCCACGAGAACTTCAGGTGTCCTATGGCGACAATAATGTCTCGAGCCGCCACTACCTCCTGCACAATCCAGATACGTTTCCACCATGGTCGACTAAAAAGATCTGAGAGACCCTGCAGAGCCGTCGGCGAATGTTTTAAAAGAGGCTTGGAGTGCGTTTTGCATCGGAATGCCTGAATGAGATCTTCCAGCCCTTGGCACTGAGAGCTACTCCCGCCAAGCCAGATGATGATGGTCGACGCTTGGGAAAATACAGCCCGCATCAAGCGGACTTGGTGGTTCCGTTCTTGGACATTCCGCTGATCAATACACACAGCATCAACCCACAGCACTCGGGGCTTTGCCGGGTCCCTCAGCTGTTCGAGGGCGGCGAGAAGGTTCTTAGTAATGGCTAGTCTCCTCCCATCGATGAGGAGATCATCGGTAATATTTGGATCACCCCAAGTGTATGAGAGGGCATCGTATTCGGA
>Ga0247774_1000161_pt1 | contig 31363 bp, 21 predicted proteins | sample UWRJL001104B6_FD_179933 | JGI IMG/M metagenome (GOLD analysis project Ga0247774, IMG submission 179933) | Plant litter microbial communities from Arlington Agricultural Research Station in Wisconsin, United States - UWRJ-L001-104B-6 | ecosystem: Environmental > Terrestrial > Plant litter >...
TTCGGATTTCTCCTCGGGCACGAAAGCGAGAACGCAGGTGCCGGACCTTGGCATCAAGCATTCCTTGGTAAGCTCCTCGGTCAACATCAGAGTCGCAATTGGGGGGTGCGAGGGCTTCGGAGGTGCTGCCTCAGGCGTCTTAGCCTCTTCCTGATCAGCCTCTGGTTCGTCCTTTTTCTCCGCCTTGTTCTTGTCTTCTTTCTTTTCCTTCTTCTTCTCCTCCACCTTCTTCTTGTCTTCTTTCTTTTCCTTCTTCTCCTCCGTCTTAGGCTTAGCTGCCTTCCCGGTATAATCAGGGTTGGGCTCGCCCGCCTGAGAAAGGAAGTCCACCATAGGGGCCTTCTTCATCTCGCCTTCGTAAAGAATGCCGTCCGTATCGCCACCGGGGAGCAAGACGAGGGTAGGGAACTTGGTGATGCCGAACAGTTCGACCGATTGAGCCTCCTTGTTGCGAACCTGGGCGACGGTTATGACGCCGAGGAAATCGATGGCAATGGACCGTAGGAGTGCGCTTGTGGTGCCTTTGTCAGTGAACAGGATCGCCTTCGTCGTCTCGTTTTTCTCGTTGAGGAAATTGTCCATGTCCTTATCCGTCACGCGCGTCACATGGTTGTTGATCTTGTCTACCACCGCCTCAACGATCCCCGTTGCAGTCCGGGGGCCCTGGTAGTCCTCGACAACGGGCCGTCCGCCTTTCTTGGCCGGCCGTACGATCTTCAGCGTCGGGAAGCCCTGGACGCCCATGGAGCCGCACAAGGGCTTGTTCGAATCTTCATCGCAATTCACGGCGGCGACCTTGGCGAGGCCATGCAAATTCTTGGCGGCTTTCTCGTAGGCAGGTTTGAGGTTTTGGCAGTGGCCGCACCAGGGAGCGTAGAATTCAACGACCTTGACAGATCAGTCGCAAGACTTGCAACAGGTGGGAGAAGCCCATTGGACCGTAGGAATGCTGCAGTAATGGTAGAGAGACATACCGACGTGTAGTTTGACTTGGCGATCAGCTTGTCATAGTTCTTACCATCAATCTGGAGGACTGGAGACGTCTTCAGGTATAAGCCAGCTTGGGCAGTTCCAATGAAGCCCAGCGCTGCAACAAACGAGACAGTAGAACGCATTGTGGGAGCTGCAAATGGCGGAACGAAGAGGAAATGTTGCGGGGTAACCACAGGGAAGAGAAGGAATCTCAGACCTTGCAAAGGAATGCCTCCTTAAAATTGGTGAGGTTCATCAAGAAAGAAAACGAAAAGTGTCATCGACCAGTTTTGGGCAAAAGGCCACGGTGGAAGTCGTACAACTGTTGCATGTTCGGCACAATCGTAGCGGGGTAATTTCGACACGGTGGCATCGAAGTCGATGAGGGCCAAGATTAATTACCTGTCAGAAGGCTCAGCGCATTATGTGATCTTCAAGCGTGGATACTTTTTGGCCAATTCAATTTGTTATTCACCCGCATTTCCAAGCTTCAGCCACTTCATCCCGACAATGGGCCTTGCGTTCAGCGCTGCAGCCCGAAGCAAGCGCTAATAAACGGAGCTCGCCACACTGCAGCGCGGTGCAACCGTTGAAACGCCCATCGCCAGTGGCGCAAGCTCCAGTGGGGTCTGGGCCGTCATTCGTCCCTCGCATCGATTGCCAAGACTCGCAACGTCAACCCGAGGCTGCGAGGCAGCAGGTTTTGCAATCCGGACCAAACTCCCCAGCACCACGCATGCGAAAATAGTCCTCAAACTTCAGAGAGCCTGTATTGCCTTGCTCTATCCTTCGCTTCGGCCGACAAAGGACCAAGATGACGGACATACCTGCGCACTTGAAACCCGAAGTTGGCCGCTTCATTCACCGGGCAAACCAGCTTCGTCAGGTAAAGCCTGCGATAGCCTACTACTGTGCGATCTTACCCGTCCTCGTTGCGAAGCATGAACTATCTGTGGCAGATATGATGGCTGGGGCACAAGGGCTGCATGCTAACTCGAGGTTATAGGCGAATATTATGCCGCCAACCAGATTCTTCAAAAGAAGCTCCATCAAGGGGATCAAAATGCTCTCGATTTTACGATGGACGTGATGTCGAGGCTGGAGGAGTATAAATCCGCGCACGGGACCGAAGACGTTCTGGCAGACAGCACAGTTGGGAGGATATATGTAGAGGAGTTTGCGCAGGACACTTTCAATCGAGGCGAGAAGGTGCTGCGCGCAAACAGGGTGACCAGGTAAGCCTGTGCAGAATGACAGCCCTGTCTGATGGCCATCATTAACTCGGACAGGAACACCGCCGACACGTTCGATGCCGCCGCTACTTTTCTCGAGCTCGGAAAGATCTGGGGGGAGATCGACGAAGAGACACAGAAGAAAATCAAGTTTGCGAAATGGAACGCGGCGAGAATACTTAAAGCCATAAAGGAGGGCCAAGATCCAAACGAATCAAACCCGAAGATCGAGGCGGGACCAGACGTCAGCGAAGGCATGCCAGGATTCCAGGGACAAGAAAGTATGGCATCGCCAGGGATGGGCATGGAAATGGGCCCGATGGGAGGTGGCCCGGCTCCTTTTGCGAGTGCACCAGATGCGGAGGGAAGCAGGCGACAAGATCTGGGCAATATGTCGCCTGGTGCGCCGTCGCCAGTACCTCCAAAGATACCTCTCGGTTTCGACGCAGGCTTGCATGGTCAGTCCCCTGCGCCGCAGAACTACTACGCCGCAGCAGCTCCGTCGGCTCCGACACCTCCATCCCCCTTGAGTGCGCCGTCCATTGATGGGGCGAATGTCGGAGATCCCATCGTTCCGTCTCCCTATTCGCACAGCGCGTCGCCAACACCACAAGCACCATTCGCCGGTCCACCGAGTGCTGGCGCACCCAGTGGTTATTCTGGCATTCCTCCAAGTTCTCATTCGGCAATGCCTCTGAGCTTCCCACCGGGTGGCCCCGTCGCCGGTCCCCCAGGCAGTACGCCCGGTCCGGCAGGTCCGGCACTACATATGCCGCCGCATCACATGCCGCCTCATGCAACACATCCGCAACAGCACCCCTACTCCAGTCCTTCGCCATTCCCCCTCTCCCACCCTCATCCGCCAGCCCACCCTCAGCAAGCACCGTCTCAATGGCCACCTGCACGTCCACCGATACCGCCACCGAGCGCACCGCAGCCGAATACGAACCCCTACGGCATGCATTACGCTCAGCACCAGGCGCCAAGTCCATCAGGCGGCACGGGGTGGCACCCACCACCTGTTGGACCAGGGGTAGACGTCGACAAGGCCCAGAAGCATACCAAATTTGCGCAGTCGGCACTGAATTTTGATGACGTGCCGACTGCGGTGAAGGAACTTCGGCTGGCCCTCGCAGCACTAGGCCAGCAATAGGTCCAGATCAAGGCCATGGCCGCATCCATAGTCTTGCCTTAGACTGGATGGTGGGGCTCAAATACTTGACCTTGTCGGATAGAGAGATAACGCAAGACTTGTGATGTGAAATGGATGTCCGAAAGCAATAAATCCATGACTTGTTACATCACACCCTATGCGGTTAGTTCGTCAAAGATGCGAATGGTGTAAAACAGTAATAGCAAAGTAGTGCATACATTGGATCAAAAAGTGTCATGAGTCACCTCCTATTTCTCCCGTAGACTCTTCACTCTTTACCTTTTCATGGTTCTTGCGTCTTGTACTACGTTGCCATACCCCCTAAGAACCGAGGGTGGCTCGGTGGAAATTTTGGGTAGGGTTAGGGCAGTATAATTTTCCTATTATATTAGGTACGTCACCACCACAGGCCGAAGACCGTCAACTTCGGCTTCATATGCACGGAGGTGTAAAGTACAACAGATTGAAGTCATCGCACCATCGCTCTATGTCTTTCTTACGAACTCTGTGCCACACGCCCGAGTTTATTTCCGTCACCTCTACCATGAAGGACTTCCAACATGCGACATGACGCCTTTGTCAGCCTCCAAAAATCACCGCCTCTCATAAGAATTCACGACCCGTGAAACCCACGTAAGCCACCCCCCTCTCCCGCCATGGGCGTCAACGGCCTCTGGCAGGTGGTCCAACCTTGCGCCCGTCCTACCAACCTCGCGACCCTCAACCGCAAGCGTCTGGCCGTGGACGCGTCCATCTGGATCTACCAGTTCCTCAAGGCTGTGCGTGACAAGGATGGCAACGCACTGCGCAGCTCGCACGTGGTGGGGTTCTTCCGGCGCATCTGCAAGCTTTTGTGGTTCGGCATCCAGCCTGTCTTTGTGTTTGACGGCGGGGCGCCGGCGCTGAAGCGTCAGACGATCCTAAACCGGAAGCGAAGGAGAGAGGGGCACCGAGAGGATGCGAAGAAGACGGCAGGGAAGCTGTTAGTAGTGCAGATGCAGAGGTATGCAGAGGGGGAGTTGGAGAAGGAGCGGAGGAGGAAGGACCCTAGTCCAGAGGAGGAGGTACCAGATTTGAGCAAGGTGGTGTATGTGGCAGAGCTAGGGATGTCGGAGAAGGAGAGGGAGAAGAAGCGGGCCAAGAAGTTTTTCAGGCAAGATGCGTACCATTTGCCTGAGCTGGATGGTAGCATTGCCAACATGGGGAACCCGGATGATCCGCGCATCATGAGCATCGAGGAGTTGGAGGAGTATGCCAGGCAGTTCAACAGCGGGAGGGATATTATCAACCTCTACGACTTTAGCAAGATTGACTTTGAGGGGGACTTCTTCAAGAGTTTGCCGCCGGCCGACCGGTACAACATCCTAAACGCGGCACGGCTGCGGAGCCGGCTCAGAATGGGCCTGAGCAAGGACCAGCTCGAAGACATGTTTCCCAATCGCATGGACTTTTCGCGCTTCCAGATTGAGCGGGTGCGGGAGCGGAACATGCTCACCCAAAGGCTCATGCGCGAGCTCGGCATGGCCGGGGCGGTTGACGCAAACTTTGAAGTCAACGCTCGGATTGCGGGGGAGAAGAACCGAGAGTACATTTTGGTGAAGAATGAGGGCGTGGAGGGAGGTTGGGCGCTGGGTGTTGTCAGCAAGGAGAAGGATATTGGAGAGCAGCATAAGCCTATTGATGTCGATGCGTTGGAGTACACGTATCAGTCGAAGAATGCGGAGCAAGAAGTCGAGGATGACGATGACGACGAAGAATTTGAGGATGTCCCTATTCCAGGGCTCAACAGACTCCCTCCTATTGGCCAAGGACCGTCGAATAACCCGTTCAGTGGTGTTGCAAAGGGAGCGGAAGCCGACGAGACACTATTCGTTGGGCAGACCCTGGACGAGATCGAGGCGGACCTGTTGAGAGAGGCACAAGAATCTAGTCTTCATCCGGAGGAGCAGGCTGAGATCAACAAGGCCATCGCCCTGTCATTAAAATCTCACCAACCACGGCATACGGATGACGAGGACGAGCTCTTAGACGATTTGACCACGGCAGCGCCAGCATGGGAACAAAAGTCGGCCGAGGCGACGAAGCCAATTGCCGCCACGAAGGGAAGCATAATCGCTCGTCTTGTCAACAACAGAGCAAACGCAGCCGTGTCGAAGAAAAGGGAAGAGCCGGTCGCCAAGTTGTTCGTAAATGACGGCGATAGCGACAGCGACGACGGCGTGGACTTTCAAGAGGCTCTGGCAATGTCGCGGAAGGCGAACGCCTTCACACCGTTGAAGCCTCGGCCCAACGTCAAAGCGGGCTTTGACGGTCCGTTGCCCTTCCCAAAGCTGAATTGGAAACAGGCTACCCCGTCTGCGGAACGACCAGGGCCTTTCCAGGGGACGACTAAGAACCCTGTGGCAGCTCAGAGCGAAAGTGATGACGACATGGCCGGAGGCTTCGAACGGAAATCGGTGGAGGCGGACAGCGCCCCAAAACCTTTGCCTCCTTGGCTGGTGGATGACTCGTCAGATATTCGAGAGTCCCTGAAGCAGCAGGCGGTCCTCAGCCGTCAGGCGAATGATGCGGACAGGGAATTGGCCCAAGAAGAGGAGAGGGCGTTTCGCAAAAGATATCAGGAAGAGTTGGTTGAGATTGTGTCGTCATCAGACGATGACTCGGATATTGAGATTGTTGATGGTCCACCGCTCATGACATCTGCCATTTCTTCGAAGACGCAAGCTCCAGCTCCGGACTGGAGCCGTAGTGATAGCAGGATGCAGCAAGAGCCATCAGTTATCACCCTCAAATCTCCGTCACCCGCCCCAGAAGCTGAAGCTGAAAGGTCTCCACCCGGGCCCGGAACCCATCCAGCCACTTCAGAAGAACCCGAGACTGCCGAGGCTGAGGATTCCGATGACGCAGAGTTTGAAGACGTTCCCATCCCAGATCAGGAGCCCGCAGCGGAACCGGAGTTGTTAGAGATGCCGGAAAAGACAATGCAGACAACGGAAGTGGAGTTTGTGAATGACCATGGCATCAACCAGCCGGCTCCAACAAGCAAGGCCCCTACGACATTACAGGACACGGCGGGACCACAGGATGAATACCTATTTAATGACGAAGAAAGCCTCCAAGGCTTCAGCAGCGCCGAAGAAGACGAATTAGTTGCACAAATGCAAGAAGAGCAAGCTGAGCACGCCCGATTCGCCGCGGAGCTAAACAACAAAACGGAGGGACAGACCCGCCGGGACTTTGAAAAGGAACTAAAACAGCTCCAATCGCAGCAGAGGCGGGACAAGCAAGCGGCCGATGAAGTGTCGGATAACATGGTCCCCGAGTGCCAGGCACTGCTGCGCCTTTTTGGGATCCCCTATATCACCGCTCAGATGGAGGCAGAGGCCCAGTGCGCCGAGCTGGTTCGTCTGGGGCTTGTGGACGGCATCGTCACGGATGACTCGGACATTTTCCTGTTTGGCGGTACGCGCGTCTACAAGAACATGTTCAGCAATGGCAAGTTTGTCGAGTGTTACCTCGGGCAGGATTTGGAAAGGGATATGTCCCTTTCAAGGGATCAGCTTATTGCTCTTGCCCAGCTTTTGGGGTCGGATTACACGGAGGGGTTGCCTGGCGTTGGCCCCGTCACGGCCGTGGAGCTTGTGGCCGAGTTTCCGGGAACGGGTGGGCTGGATGAGTTCAGGGAATGGTGGATGGATGTGCAGAGCGGGAATAGGCCCAAGGACGCCGACGCGGCGAGTCCGTTCCGGAGGAAGTTCCGGAAATCGTATGGCAAGAAGCTCTTTTTGCCTCCGGGATTCCCTAGCCCCGCTGTCACAGAAGCGTATCTTAAGCCTGCAGTGGATGATAGCAACGAAACGTTCCAGTGGGGCCTGCCGGACGTGGAAGGACTGCGCCAGTTCCTCATGGCGACCATCGGGTGGGACAAGGAGAGGACGGACGAGGTGCTACTGCCTGTCGTCAAGGACATGAATCGCCGCGAGGCCGAGGGTACCCAGAGCAACATTACGAGATTCTTTCAGGGAGGCCTTGGCGCCGGTGCTGCCGCCGTGGAAGGGTTTGCGCCGAGGGAGAGGGGAAAGAAGAGTAAGCGGATGGGCGACGCCGTGGCCAAGTTGAAGCAGAAGACGCTTGTTGCCTCGAGTGTGATACAGCCGGCTCCGAAGCCCAGGCCTGCCAAGGGGAAGAAGGGTAGGAAACGTGCAGCGCCTGTTGATCTTGACGAGGGTGCAGATGAGGATGCTGCTGATTATGATGGACCTGACGGATCGGCGTCGGATGTTGAGCTGAGCGAAGAGATAGCATCGGTCACGAAGCGGCGAAATCGGGGGAAGAGGACAAAGACCTGAGAAGACTACGAATTGTAGAACCGATGAGCATACCATGTTACAAACCACTTCCACTCAGCCGCCTACGTTCGTTGATGGAAGGTAGTGGAGACAGCCAATGTTCACAAGAGGCTGCGCGACTGTACTATCCCGGTGCGGACTTGCGCAAGGAGAAACTACAGCAGGCCAGAGAACTCAGGGAGAACAATAATCAGAATATCCTCTTAGAGACCTAAAGTTGTGGCTTGCGCGAGACTTTACAAGCGGATTTTCTGATGATCTGCGACAGCATTATATAATATCGTCGTAGCACTATGATGTGCATCTTGGGCAGGTCTAGCAATGTCGTTAGCCTCGCTCTCACGGCTCAACTCCAGGGGGCACTATCGACAGCATTTTTTTCTTTAGAGATACGCGACAAATATCGGGTCCATTCTGCCTTTATTCTGTGGTGAGTGCATGTTCTACAAGCGACGCGAGTAGGCATACAAACCAGCCTCCGCCTTAAAGCGAACATGTCGATCAAGATATGTGGTGGTATACAAGATAAGTATCTACTTTCGAAGCGGTGAAGAGGAGGTTCCTGTTATTAGCATTAGGATGTATTGAAAGCTAGGTACAGTTCACAGCCGTTTCTTAGGTCCTGAAGGTCGCCTGAAGTAGTTGCCCTGCATCTGACTGCGAGCCATTACAATAGGGGTTGTCCTTTGGTTCAGCGACCAAGCCATGGAATTAGAAGTGCAGTTAGGCAGTTGCCCGAGCCAACGGGCCTAGGAGATTTCACAAGCAGATGGGGATACTTCATCAATAGCCCTCCACTAGCCGCAAGAGAAAAATTGGCCAGACCAATGCTTGGCCATCTGTGCCCAGTCGTCTAACTGGCAACTCCAACACATACCATAATGCGGAATGTCTGTTATGCTTCCTATCCAATTCTAGACAGTCTCAGGGACACATATCCGTCCGTCTCAGCCCTGCACAGCGCCGTCCTTATCCAGTAGGCCTCTGAACATCGCATCACACGTCTTCTTACGGGACATCAGTACATCAGAACGTCTGGTCACGTTCAGCCATTCCCTTCCCAAGCTGTCCTCAGACCGTTTCATTTGAATACATCTGTGGACCAGCGCACACCGCTTCTTGGACCGATTTCAAAGATTCGTAGTCGACCAGACAGACTGGGCAACCGTCTTTCATTTGGTGAGAATGCGCCAGGATAATTCTCATGCGAGGCAGGGTTTCGATAACTTGGCGGTCCAATCCAAACTCCTGGCTGGCACGTCTGGATGTCAGCGATGGGTAAAACCTATCCTGCGACAAACACGAGAAGCAAACCCGTTTACAGGTAAGATAGATGTAACCGCCGAAGCCACCACAGTGATCACATCCGGGTGTGCATAGTTTCCCGTATGGCGCGATGCAAGTAACCCACAAGCCAGCTTGTATACTTAGGAGGCTGCGTAGTGTATGTCGTATTTGTGGTGGTCACTTTGCATTGGGGGAGTAGTTAAGTAGCTCTGTGGCGCGTCTGTTGACCCGTCGAAAGGAGGCACAAAGTGAGAACGGACTGCTCCAAACAACGAGTCCACCTGACAGCAAGGACTTGCTTGCGAATAAGATCTCGACTTAGCGACCACAAGCATTGACATATCAGTCCGAGAGCTGGAAGTCAGAGAGCTGGAAGTCAGAGAAAGACCTGGTACAGCGATACGATGGACCTTGGCTGTTAGCATCGTATGAGGTTGGTCGGGAAGGCCAATTTGCATGTCGGACTCTGCGCGGTTGCTGTTCGCGCGCTCTCCAACCTATCTATCCAAGTAAGTGCTGTCCCATTAATTCGTAGAAACGACCGAACTGTGAATTACCTAGGAAGGAATGTGTATGCCATGTACTCGTGAATGGCGGTGGTATGGAAGAAGTCAGCAGCTCGCGTTTGAGCAATTCCTAATATCGGCTGGTTCTTCCGCTCTTTGGATATTCTTGGCTGGTTCGGCGTGAACATCAACCTCATCTGGATTTTCAACAACCCATTCAACGGACTCGCGACCGCGATAGGCTGAAATTATAAAACAACGAAAGCACTTCAGTACAGCTGGCTACGAAGTACTATCCGCAGTATTACTTTTTGATGGAGGACGCTACGCGACTCCCAAGTTTCGCCAAGCCCGCCTATCCAGTTGGTTGATCTCGAAACAAAGTCGCAATTTCGCGAGGCGGCCAGCCCCCGGTCGTGGCCAGGCCGGCACGGCAGGTGATTTGGCAACCAGCAAATGACACCCGACGACGCCAGGTCCGTCCCCAGTCCGGTGTTCCAGGCAGTGGCGCACTGACCACATGGCCGGCTCCTTTTCTCTGGGCAGCCAAAGCAAAGCCCCAATGGAGAGAGTGGCGACTGAGTCCTCATTAGCGCAAGGACCGGCCCATATTCACCCCCCTGCCGTGAGTGAACTGATAGGGATGGCTAGGCACGGGCCAAATTGCCCAACAGAGCGAGGAATTATGTCGATCAATGGGAGAATCTTTAATCGGCTGACGCCTTCTTTGCCACGACGGTACACCCCACAGTTCCCTCGATGCTATGAGATTGCAATTTCACTTCTCTTGTTGATCTGGAGGTGACCAGCCCAGTTCTCCAGGGGAGGATGGGTGGAGCAATCCGTCTCTGGATGGATTAAACGTTGTTGCAGGATCTTGGCCCTTATACCCTCCTCCCCTCGTCCCTCTTTCGCGATGGAAACAGATTCACCCACATTACTCTCCCTTGTCCTTCCGTGAGGTTTTTTGTTGCTGTTGTTGTCGTTGAATAGGTTGCACCTTTGCGCACCTTAGCCACTCATTCAGTTCTTGATTCGAGACTCAAATCGAATCATTCCATTCCTTTGAGAGGAACAGAGTATAGAAAAATCTATCAGCTCCCGACCTCGAGACATTCGTTCCTTACCGACCACAAGCTGGGGTTGTCTTTTGCATTCCCGGGCGAACTGTACCAAGATAAGGCTTTTCGATCGTTCTACTCCACTCGAGAGAAGAGAAACAAAATCCAAGGATTTGCTTCTAAAGGGTTCGATATTTGACGAGCTATAACTCGACGCATTCAGAGGGAAACGAAAAGGAGAAAGAGAAAAGACGATTTACAGGCGGACGAGTTTTGTATGCACCATGAAGTATTCGGCTTTGCTCATCGCGGCCTCGGCCGGAGTAGCCTCGGCTGCTAGGGCTATGTGCTCTAGCGGGAACACGGTCACGGATACCATCAACAACTTCTACTGCGACAAGGTCAAGGGCTTGTCCTTTACCAACGTAGGCCACCCGAGCACGGGGCAGGGCGTCAAGAAGATGTCCGGCTCTGGCTGCGAGAAGGGACCAATGCCTATCGCGGGCCCGATGGCTCCCTTGGACCAGGATGTAAGAGCAAGCCTCGGCGTTGAAAGCGTGGTGCACGTATGGATGGGAGGACTCACATGCGTTAGGTCTCGCTCCACTTCCGCGGCCCCCTCTGCTTGAAGCAGTTCGCCGCCTACAAGTTGAAAGACGCGCCGGCCCCCAAGAAGAACAAGCTTAGACGCCATTCCCATGCCAAGCGACACGGCCTCGGCCACGCATCCTTCCAGAGCAAACGGGAGGACACCACCTACACCAAGTCGACGGTTCCCGAGGGTGCGTACAAGCGCGTTGGCTACTACAGTGCCGCCGAGCAGGTGGCTACGGGATTGACCTTCATGGGTAATTACGGCGGGCAGGGCTCTGGCGTCTGGGATGCCGCGAAGCTGGGCAATTCGCTTTCGTATGTCAACGCGCAGTGCACCGGTGGCGCGGCCTCGCCCGAGATTCTGGCCGACCAGTGCTTGAAGTCGAACCAAGAGTTCGCCATCTTCAGCGACATTCCTTGCGATGGCAACTGCGCCGATGGCGAGGCGGCCAGCTCCTGCGGTGCCTGCCGTCCTGGCATCCCCGCTCTTAGTAAGTCGTCATCTCCAGAGCAACGGTCTTGTGGATAAGGGGATCGACGGTTAACCAGTTGAACAGAGGGCTTCGAGGGTGAGACCAAGGTCTTCATTGCCGAACTAAAGATGCCCATGGACGGTCAGCGCGGCTTCAACGGCGACCTCCCTGCTTACTGGATGCTTAACGCTAAGATCCCTCGTACGCAGCAGTACGGGGACTGCTCATGCTGGCCGTCATGCGGCGAGTTCGACATCATGGAGATTCTAGACTCGGGCGACAAGCGCTGCAAGACGACCTTCCATTCCGATTTCCCTGGTGGATCGTCCGACTATATCGAGCGGCCTACGGAGGACTTTGTTAAGGTTGCCACTATCATCCACAAGGAGTCGCGCACCGTGACCGTCAAGCTCATCCCGAACGACACGGTGATTGGTGAATCTCTCACTAAGGACCAGGTGGAAGGGTGGATTGATCTAGACAGCGACCATGATATGAGCATTTTCACCATTGTTGCGGCATGAACACGAAGGGCGAGGAAGGGGTTGCACGAGAGAGGTTGAGAGTGGGGAATGAGGCGGAAGTCCGGGGCCCCCTATGTCACTTAGACCATATATTCGCAAGTCGATAATCCAATCAATCTCTCGCTACGTCGATAGAAGAGAGGCTGTCGAAGTTGCTCGAAAATTTGAACGCCGTCAATACATGGACAGGTGTCCAGTCGAGAGATCGTTGTTTCGGACTTAACTGGAGCGCGATCGCAGCGAGCCAGCGCTTTATTCCGACCAGTGAAACGGTTAACCAGGTAGCGTCCATCCGCCATCTACGTGGAAAGTCTAGTTGAATAGCTGTCGCCAGTCCGATACGTCCACAAACAATTACCTTACAAATCTTTTCCCCTCTTGTGCAATGAGGTAGTGATGATAAATATCTTTGAGTTCCTTACATTATTCGTGGTGGTCTCGGTGTTCGGCAGTTTCGGCATCCGAGCCCTGGAGCGGCCCGCAGGCGGGACAGGAGCAAAAGCAACAGGGCCTAGCAACACAGCTCCAATGATAGGATTACCAAGCAACCACGCATTCGTGAGATGCCTGGTCGGATAGAATGCACTTCCATGTGCGAGCTTTGAAGCAGTGCAAGCTTAAGCTCCCCCTTAGAAATCCGGGTGGCGACGAGCTGCGGATTGGTTACCGATTTGGGGTTCGGTTCATTCGAACGCCAATTCTGTCAAGAAGCGAGGAGGAACAACTACGCAGATAATGTACTTTTGTACCCTTAAAAAATATAAAGAATCAAGAATATCCTCTGGGGGCTGAATTTTATTTTTCGCCATCTTCTCATTCTTCCCATCCTCCGATCATTCTAATTCTTCCAATCTCTCCTTCTGATTCTCCAGTTATCCCGATCATATACACGTGCAATCATGACAAAGAAAATCATAACAGTTTTTGGGGCCACGGGCACTCAAGGCGGCTCAGTCGTTGACGTCTTCCTTCAGGATCCGAAGCTCAAGGACGAGTGGAAGGTGCGAGGGGTGACGCGCGATGTTAGCAAGCCGTCGTCGAAGAAGCTCGAGGAGAGGGGAGTTGAGGTTGTTGCTGTAAGTCAGAAAACGTCTCTGTTCATATTCCGCCGCATACGTGTGTGTAAGAATGGCATATCTAATGGACAATTTGCGAATAGGCCGACATGGAAGACAAGTCGTCCTTGGTGAAAGCTATGGACGGTTCGCATACAGTCTTCGCTATGACCAACTACTGGGAGAAGATGAGCAAGGACAGCGAGATTCAGCAGGGAAAGAATTTGGCCGATGCCGCCGTGGTACGTTCGATCCATGAAAAGGGCAGCAACACAAAGAAAAAAAAATAACTAACACCGTCGAAGGAGGCCGGAGTCCAGCATTTTATCTGGCAATCCCTCCTCAATATCACAAAACGTAAGCCCCACCTTCCAACCGGACTATGCATCATCGTTTTTCCCTAACGTTCGTTCTAGTCTCGAATGGCGCCCTGTCTCATGTTTACCACTTCGATTCTAAAGCCATAGTCGAGGACTATATTCGCACACTTTCCCTCCCCGCTACATTCTTCCTCCCGGGCTTCTACATGTCTAACTTTCCCACCAACATGCTCCGCCCCTCGCCTGATTCCCCTTCAACTTACATCCTCTCCTTTCCCGTCCCCGCCACAGCCCCCGTCCCCCTACTCGACGCGTCCCGCGACACGGGCAAGTTCGTCAAGGGGATCGTCCTCCACCGCGACTCGGTGCTGGGAAAGCAGATCCTGGGGGCCTCGGAGTACCTGACCCTGCAGGGGTTGCTCGACACGTTTGGCAAGGTGTTTCCCGAGACGGAGACCAAGTTTGTGCAGGTGAGCCACACGGACTACACGGCCGGCATGACGACGAGGGGCATGCCCGAGTTCGCGGCCGACGAGCTGCTACAGAACATGCGGTTGTTGGATGAGTTTGGATATTTTGGGGGCAGGGGCCTAGAAGAGAGTCATGCTATTGTGGAGGATGAGCTCACGACTTGGGAGGCGTTTACTAGGCAGGAGGAGAAGTGGAGTGCGTTGAAATAGTAGTCTAGCTGAGAATATTTCTGAGTGTTGGGAGACCAATATATCCCAATTTCAGATCAAACCATTGTGGGATATAGAGCGGTTTACGGACTATATACCTGCACACAGATAATATACGGTTTTCTCAGGCATATTTTAACCTTCTACCTCGTCGTATCCTTCTATTCCTTTGTCAGCAGTCGATCGTTTTTATCATGGACAGATTTGGTTCGGGCTGGCATTAGAGGCCAGTGAAGGTCAATGCATGTACACGATAATACCGATATTGGCTATAGGATTTTTCAGAACCAGAAAAAAAAAAAAACCATAGAATTTCGTAAAGTTGTCAATACTCGTAAAGATTTGAGGCGTTACGGGCTGCTTTGTGAGCCCGAGCAATCCCCCGCGCCAACAATCGATCACATGTAATTGCTGGAGATAACTTAGTTACTAAGTTAGTTGACTAGAAGGGCTGTTAGTTGTTAGGTAACAAGACGACAGGGAGATTGTAGTTAGCTGGCTACCTGCACTGTGGAGTACCTGCGCCTGCCTAGTGTTAGTTTCTGTATGTGGGGAACTCGCCAAGACAACTCCGTAGCGAGAGCGGAGACGCCGTTGGAAGCCAGAACAGTGGCAGAAACGCCGCGCCAGTTGCTGCTGACGAAGGTCCAAATACGTCAACAAAAATACCGAGGCAGATATCCGGGTCACCTGCTCTGAACTCCACTTTCTTCCCGAACTCCATTCCATCGAACGACGGCAAAACGCTTTTTGTCGCATCGAAAGAAATTATCTTTCGCGATAGATTTACTGCGGCCAGCCAACAGCTTCATCCTCAACTGCGAGAATTGAGTTCTGCCGACGACCAGCGATTCGCTTCGGTCTGGAGTCGACGCGCAGGGGCTAAGGGTGACCGTTTGCACCATCGACAACACTATCGCCGTCGGCTTTCTTCCTTCCCTCGGCCGGGGGCCGCCCACCACACGAAGGAGAGCGATCGCCGGGTAATCGATTGCCATGGCGTCGCCGCCAAAGCCTTGGGAAACCGCTGGCGCCTCGACGTCGACTTCCGGTAAGGAGATAATCAGATGGCTCACTAAGACAGGCAGGATGAAACTGACAAGATGCCATCAGCACCACCGCCTCCGCCCTTTGTCTCAACTCTTGGTCAGCAACCGGCATCTTCCGCGATGGACAACGCATTAACTGGTGCCCCGGCGCTACCGGACCGACCGAACACGCTCGCACAGTCGGTTAACCAGAACGCAGCCTCCTACAGCAGGATGATGTCAGGTCCCTACAGCACAGGGTATTCCTCGCCATACACGAGTCCATATTCGCGTTTAGGGACTTATGGCGGATATGGGAATGGCATGTACGGCGGATACGGAGGGTATGGGGGCGGCATGTACGGTGGTGGAGGCATGATGGGCAATGGGATGCCGGGCATGATGGGTCAGGATCCCAACAACCCCAACAGTCTGACGCATTCGTTCAATCAGAGCACAGCGGCAACGTTCCAGATACTCGAAGGTGTGGTAAATGCGTTTGGGGGGTTTGCACAGATGCTGGAGAGTACGTATATGGCGACACACTCGAGCTTTTTCGGTAGGTTGAAACCGTCTCACATTCCTTGGCTCCGGAGAGTTAGTCTAGGCCTTCTTGCTGACACAGTATGATGATAACTAGCAATGATCGCCGTGGCAGAACAGTTTGGTAACCTACGCGACACGCTTGGGTCTGTCTTGGGGATCTTCGCAATATTGCGCTGGATCCGAACCCTCTTCGCCAAACTCACCGGGCGACCCCCTCCGGCGGATGCTAAAGCCCTCACGCCTGCCAACTTCGCCCACTTCGAAGGCCGCCAACCCGGCCCCAACGGCGCCCCTGCCAGTCCCCCCCGAGCCAGTCGCAAGCCGCTCATCTTCTTCGTCCTCGCTGCTTTTGGTCTACCCTACCTCATGGCCAAGGTGATACGAGCCCTCGCAGCCACCCACGAAGAGGAACAGAAACGGATAGCCGCGGCCAACGGCCAAGGCATCCCCATCGATCCCACGAAGCTCGAGTACTGCCGTCTGCTGTACGACTACACACCGAACCCGAACACGTCCAACGAGGACCTGGCGGCCCGGAAAGGTGATTTGGTGGCGGTGCTGAGGAAGACGGATCCGTTTGGAACCCCGATTGACTGGTGGCAGTGCAGGACCAGGGATGGGAGGACGGGGTATCTTCCGTCGACGTATCTGGAGAAGTTGAATGTGAAGCTTCCCCAGAAGGAACCCGTGGCGGCAATAAAGGCGACGGCTGCGAGTGATAGCAGTAGGGCCAACTCACTCACGAGCTCCGGGGCGACGGTGGAGACGATCCCGGGGCCGCCGACACCGGTGCCGGTTGAGGTGTCGAGAGGAGGCGTGAAACCTGGCGACTTGCCTCTTCAGAACCCCCTAATCAATGACTAGAGCGGAAAGGGGTTCACGACGGAGGGGGGAGAAAAGCCGGGGATGCAAGACGGAGGAGCAGTGGATGAAAAATTGTATATCCTAATGGGTTGGCGTGCTCGTTATGTCGAAACTCAGTCTTCAGATGAGTAGGTAAAATTTGTCGGTCTTGTCGGCTTGTCCTAGGGACAACGAGATACAGCCGGAAAAAGGTTCTAGGGGGTTTCAGTGGCTCAGCGTTGGTTTCGAGGCATGTCGAAGCTAATTTTTTGGGATAGGTTGGGGTCTTGCATTGTTACCCATCAAGGTATATTGGTAACTGGAGTTATATGGCTAGGCAGCTCGAGATGTTGGGGAATTGTATTACTCCTTATACATCATCGTGATATGAAACATTGAATGAGGAACTTTGTATAATCCCATCTTGAAACAAAGTGGAAAAAGTTTCTACTTGTTAGGCAGAGCGAGAGAGTATGTGTTTGTGTGTGTAGTCCCGACGGACTCTCCGCAATGGGCTGTCACGCCTATGCCCCCTATTCCATGCAAGAAGAAGCTTAGAGTATTCTACAAAACAAATGCCCGGGCAGCTATGTGGTAGCAAAAAATCGTATGAAAAGGTCAACAATGACTTGGTCCCGACAAAAAGCGAGGAACGACTTTCAGTCCCCCCGAATCTGCACCTTGATGGCCCCCGTCTTCGGATCCGCCGCCGTCTCGAACGCCTCCAGCGCATCCTCGAGCCCAAACCGATGCGTCACCAGCCTCTTCAGGTCCACCACGCCGCCCTCGACGAGCCGGATCGCCCGCGGCCACGTGTTGCAGTAGCGGTACTGCAGCTGCACGTCCACCTCGCGCACGCTCGCGCGCATAAACGGAATCGAGATCTCGTTCCGGCCCACGCCGATGACGAACACCTTGCCGCCAAACTTGACGGCCCAGATGGCGCCCGCGATGGACGACTCCACGCCCGTGCACTCCATGGCCACGGCGGGCTCGACGCCGCCAAAGGCCGCCACCACCTGCCGGGCCGTCTGCTCGGGGGGCTGGAGCGGGGACGTGAGCGGGACCCGGAACGTCTTCACGCCGGGGCAGATCTCGGCCGCGAAGGCGAGGCGGCCCGCGTCGATGTCGGTGATGACGAGGGGGCACGCGCCCGCGGCCTTGCAGCACAGCATGGTGATGAGGCCGATGGGGCCGGCGCCGCACACCAGGACCGGATCGCCGAGGCGGACGTTTGCGCGCTGGAGGCCCGCGAGGGCGACGCTGAGGGGTTCGAGGAGGGCGCCGTCCTCGTAGGATAGGTTGTCGCCTAGCTTGTGGCACCAGGCGGCCGGGTGGTTGACGTAGCGCCGCAGCAGGCCGGGGACGGGCGGGGTGGAGAGGAAGAGCACGCGCTCGCAGCCGTTGTACCGCCCCGTGAGGCATGGCTCGCACTCGTTGCAGATGATGTTGGGCTCGATGGCGACGCGGTCGCCGGGCTTGAGCGTGGTGACGGAGGGGTGGACGGCGATGACCTGGCCGGCGGATTCGTGGCCGAGGATGTGGTCCGCCTCGACGATCATGGGGCCTATGCAGCCGTGGTGCCAGAAGTGGACGTCGGATCTTTGGTTTTGTTTACGTTCAACAAGTCAGCAAAGTGCAAAGGCGCAAGCATGAAAAGGGGCCGGGGGGGGGGATCCTGGTATTGCACACACCCACAAATTCCAGTGCTCTTGATCGCCACGGTTACTTCGCCTTCCTTGAGGTCTGATCCGGCCCTGACGCTCTCGAGGGTTGGCTCGGCTGGGGCGAGCCAGAGGTCGTGCTTGGGGTTTGTATAGACACCGATGTTTTCCTTGGAGGGTGACAGAGGGCCATCTTCCTTCGGTGCGCCGTCCGCTGCCGAGGGACTCATTTCAGTTTAGTGTCCCTCTTTCTTTCTTTGCGTATTTTCTTTCGTAATTCAAATGACTCTTTCCCCCTTTTCAAAATACTCGCGACTTCGTTCTTGCGATCTTGGAATATCTAGGACGAGCTCTCAGCGCAACGTCATCTGAAGATGGCGATGTCGGAAGGTTGTGTAAGTAGATATACTACGGCCAGTTCAGCACTTCATCCAATGTCGCGAGTGGATATTTATTTCTGCTCTCCGAGTTCATTTCTTGACTTGAAATATAATTCTTCCGCGAATCGCAAGCCTGCTCGTACCTGGTAGTCATGCCAGGGCCCCCGAGCCAGATATATATATCCACGTAAAGAGCTCCGCGAGATTCGGGGTCCGTATCTCTCCCCAATTGGGTGATGGAGCTATTGGCGAAACGTCATGTGTCTCCCGTGCATCCAGTTTGCCCCGAACGTGGATCACAGAACAACCCTGGCAAGCGGGGCGAATGTACGTATGCTACGGTTTGAGAGGACGGGACGAAAAAAAATCCCGAAGGGAACAACCTGTACGATGGATGGGTGTCGCTAACTACGATCTTCCCGCTCCAATCACGGAATCGGCTCGTGTTCCGTAGCCGCTCGTCGCGCCGGGACGGCGGGGGCAGAACCGGGATTGCCTGGGCCAGTTGGCTTGGGGGTCCGCTCAAGTCTCATTTTTGCACCGAGGCACAGCTAAATAGAAAAATAGGTGGAGCAGTGAGCGTCTGCCCTTGGCGGGATATCCGGAATTGGCCCTGAGTGACGCCGGGATTGCCACGATCGCGACGGTGTTCACCCAGCTCGCGGCACTTTGAGTAGCGCTCCAGTTAGCTCGCGATGCAGTCCACGTAGTATCTCTCAAGGACCGAATAGCGCGGCGTAACAGAGGCCGACATACTTCCGCGGCGAATAGTAGCATGGCTTTCTTGTTGCCTGCCTATCCGCTGGGTCATAGGGCAGTTGGATGCCAGTTGGGCGTTTTTACTTGAAATGCCGTCCTCTGGTGAGCTCTATGTGCGGCAACTGGCTGGCCGCTTTCGGACTTACACAGATCTTAACAGAACATCAGCTATTATGGCACTACGGGCTGGTGCCGAAGCTTTCCGTTGCCAACAAATGAACAAGAAGTAGTCGAAATCAAGTATCTAGATGAAACCAAATTCAAGGTGAGGGGAAAATCCCCGCAAAGCATGTCTCTCGAGTCGCACGGATTTGTTGTCCTCAAATTGTGATGTTTGCCCTTCCTCCCGGTCGTGATAAGAACCTGAGAGATTGATTAATCCAAAGCCGAACTAAAACCCAACGGGATTCATCCCCCGCTGTATGCCCGGCGATTTAGCGGGTCGTGACGAGCATACCTAGGCATGCAGGTGTGCCGCTGATCCAAACTCTTCACCGGCAGATAGGTTTGGCTGGTGGGGGTCCACTCTCTAGAGCTTGCTCGTGGAAGGCTAAACTCACGACGTGATGTTGCGGGGAAGGAGATGTGGTTCAAGACCAGGCAGGTTTGTACTACCTGCCCAGAAGAGCAACAAGAACTGTGAAGGGACTCTTTTAGCAACGGCCTTTTTGCTTGCCTATTAGCGGCACAACACGATAGTCGTACCCGCCATGGCCATTTTGACTTTTGGGCCGCTCTCCGATCCATGGACGTACGACCAGGAATCGCGAACATATGATCTTAGCCGTTCTACTGGAACCTCCGCCTCTGGTGATAATGATGGACCAAGTTCGCAAAAAACCAAGTACACCTTTGCCACCTCAAATGGGCCGCCTGACACCAAGGTCATGATATCGCCATCTCTGGCGGCGCTGGTCATAGTCGACATGCAAAACTTCTTCCTCCACCCAAAATGCCGGGACCACCCCAACGGGCTCGCGGCCGTCGAGCCAACGGCAAAAGTCATTGCCAGGTGTCGTGAGTTGGGAGTCGAGGTTCGATCTAGCCAAAACCAAGGCGCCAAGAGACGGCGGCACTCTCTTCATTCAGCAAAGGATGAGAAAATGAAAACACTGACGAATGCCACAGATCATCTGGCTAAATTGGTGCCTGACAGAGCTTGACTTGGCCACCATCCCTGCCGCTATAGTCCGAGGCTTCTCCCGCCGCGCCGTGGACAAGGTCCTCCCACCCAATTCACCCCGCCCGGGACTCGGCTCCGATATGGGCTCGAACATGGGCCGGACCCTCATGGCTGGGTCCTGGAACGCCGAGATCTACGAGCCCCTGGTGCAACACGTGTGGCCCGAGGACGTGCAGTGTGCCAAGAACCGCATGTCGGGCATGTGGAGTAGTGAGCAGCCGCTGTTCCGGCACCTCGTGGCTTCGGGACGGAAGACACTTCTCTTCGCCGGGGTGAACACGGATCAGTGCGTGCTGGGGACCTTGTCGGATGCGTATAGCAATGGGTGGGACTGTATTCTTGTGGATGATTGTTGTGGGACGGGGACGCCAGGGGGCCGAGAGGTTTGTTTGCTTAATGGTTCGGTGAGTTTACGTTCCGTATTCGACGGGGTTCGAGAGGCTTTTGTTAATGATGAGACTTGGTTGTTTTGTTCAGGGGCCTTTCGGGTTTGTGGTTAACAGCAAGACATTCACAGGGGGCATTGTAGAGTGACGACGGACAGAGTCTGGTTAAAATGGGGTATCGTATTCGTCTTGTCCAGCTCAAAGCGGCGCGAGCCACTTGATATCCTCCAGCCTCCAAACTAAATAAAGACTATAGCCGATTCGTCTCGCTCCATGAGCTGAGGTTCCGACAATAAGAACTGCATTCTAATTGCTTCCCTTGTTGCCAATAAGGATGTTACCAAAACTCCAACTAGTGACGGCTGTCAGGAGCCTCTACTTCTGGTCTGGCCTGTTGACGTAGCTTCCCAACTCGCCGGCCCACCCTAGTTGGGATTGGGTTGCCTTCCGTGTAGACTCGTCAATGAGGCCGTGCCTCGGTGCTCTTTCATTTCTGCTCCGGATTCGGAGTCGGGCTCGGAGTATCGATCGCGTCCAACTCTCAAAATAACTCTCCAACTTGAACCGGCCCATTCAGCCCATGCTTATAACCACCTCTCCCTTGCACACGCCATATGGGCAGCACGCCTCAGGATTAAGTTTCCCGCTGAGAATGAGGTCGCGCTTGTCCTGTAGATTCGTTAATATGGTAGAGCTCGTTGTGGTCCTATTGGGACGCCTTGGTTGCCATTCGACTTACGTCAGGACATGGTACTGGTGTTGCCGATGAAAAGCCCCAAAGTGCGGCCGAGACTGCGAAGATTAGGAGGGCTGTCATCCTCATCTCGTCGTGCCTGGTCTGGATTTCGGGTTCGAGATCCGAATTAGGTTCGACTCTGGAGAGGCTTTCGCGAACTAATGTTAGTTTTTTTCTGGAAGAAAGAGAGAGTTGTGGATGCAATTGCGCGGAAGGTGTAAACAATTGAGCGGGACCCGACCATGCAGACATCGCTCTCTTGAGGCTGAAATGATCATGCCATTACTAGGCTCGTGGTACGACTTACTGTTGTCAGCTGAACGTGAACCGTCACGATCCACCCATTCAAAAGTAGCGTACAACTTCTCCGGGTAGAAGTTCAGAGCGATCGCAGACATAAGGATGCATAACGAATTGGGGAAAGAATGAGGGAAATGAAGTAGGACATCGTGTGGTAAACCTGGAAGGACCCAGTTGTGGTTCTTATTATTGCAAGCATCATTCCTGCATAGGCTAGAATCACGAAAATACCGTGTGCCACGAGACTCCTCGTCAGGAACACCAATTGCAAAACGCCCTCGACCACAATATACCCGCGGATACCTGCCGAACAAAACGGCGGTCGTCGGGGGGTGCCAGCCTTATCCGGGGCAGCCGTACAATCGCTAGCTTCGTGTTTTATTGAATGCCAAGTCTGGAAAAGCAGGAAAGCCCCTAGCAAAGCGCCAACATTTTGCCGATGGCGCTTTTCTTTTTCTCCTTCCCGAGTAGTGACTATCGAAAATCAAGCAGATACCACTAGTAGGATGCCGAAGAACGAAATTCGGTTAGTAAGAATTCTAAGTTAAGCTAATCCTGCCCCGTCTTGAACGATTTCTCCAAGTTTAGCGGTCACGATGCAAGACGCCTTGGTGAATGAGGGGAAGTCTGCTTTTCCGTAACAGGTCAAGTGGGGTGGTGCAGACTGAGCGGATGCGGGATCTTGGCGGTTTGGAACCTGGACGGGCAGACACGGGTCCGCCGACGGGACAAGTATCCGTGCGGTGCCTTAAAGCAAAAAAATAAAATAAAAATATTCGAGTTAGGCGAAACGAAAGTGGCGACCACCTTAACAATGGACTACATTCTACTGAACTATCAAAGCCTTCTTGAGACCTCTCCACACTGCTAATTTAGGATTGTGTAAGTTTACTTGGTGGTCAAGCCGGGCGAATCTCTTCGCTGGGGATGTGTTGATTAGGAGTGGCATTGGGCTTGGCGTGAAAACCACTTGCAGAGAGAGCTTCACAGCTCTGATATACGACCTTGTCGACTAATTGGAGGCTTCTGTGAAGGCATTATCCGAGGCGAGACAGGGCATTCCTATTCCCAGAGTGTACAAATTATTATATGAAACTCTCTTGCTTGTCTTCGCCGCCTCACATACACAGTTCTTGTTGTGGGTTCACGCCCGAAATGGTCAATCCTAATTTCAGCGATGACCTGCTAGTACTGACACTGAGCAACCTGGATGTCTGGCGCTTCCGGTCCCATTGTGTCGCTCTGCGTGCCTGACCTAGCTCTTCAAATCGGCGGCTGGCGTAGAAGGACCTGAAGGCCGCAGAGCCACCGTCACCGACAAACTCGCGATACTTTTGAATTGACAAGAGGGGTGAGAGGTCACAGCCTTTCGAGAGGGAGATTGCGGATGAAAGCTCCCAATTGAGGCTCCTGATTGGTCGCCAGGTAAGCTGCCCCCGAAGACTTAGCCTGGATTTACCCGACAGCTCTGCCGACGCTCCGTCGCATCCCGAAGGCCAAACTATTTTCTCTCTCCATCAGTCGATGACAACAAAATCGACCCTACAATCTCGACAGCCTCGCATCACCGACATCTAGCGGCCCAAAGAGGACGACTCCTGGTATCTGGAGCTCTGTCTCTTTTCCTTTCCGACCAATCGCCTCTCTTCAACCATTGATCACCGCCCGGCACCGTCTGGCCGACGCAGACAATCAAAATGTTGGCCCGACCGATGTTGCGCATGACGGTGCGCCGTTCCGTTCCATTCCGCCGCTTCGAGTCAACTTCCGCAGAGAAAGCCACCGAGACGGCTAAGACTACCGCCAGCAAGGCGGCGCAGGGCTTGTCACGGGTGACCAGCGCAGCAGGACCGGCCATTGCTGGAGTGGCAAAGGGGCTCACTGGTGCGTTGGGGAGGGTGGGTGGACGGACAGGGCGAGCTATTGGCTTCGTTGAGAGTATGTCGCTGTCTTTACGTCCCCATGTGCTGGTTTATCTGCTGTGTCTCTCTGAAAAATTTGGATGGCAAAGGCTAACGATACATCTCCAGAGCAAGTTCCGCGGGTCATTCACTACTCCCGGGTTGGAGCGGAGCTTTCGAAGATAGTGTTCAAGGGCCAGAACATGTCTCCTCCGTAAGTACTAAGCCATTCTTCAGGCCATCGGGATGGGTATTCCAATGCTAACGACTTGTTGCACAGGTCCGTTGCAACATTCCAATCGTACTACCAGTCCTTGTGGACATCCATCAAACAGCCCGCCAAGATACTCGACACGGTCTTGAAGGTCTCCCAAAACCTGAGCGTCGCACAGATGGCCGCTGGTGGTGTCCTCTTTGCTGAGTGTCTAGGCTTCTTCACCGTGGGTGAGATGCTCGGACGGTTGAAGCTTGTGGGTTATCACACCACCGTTGACCACCACCACTAGGCGGCGTCTTTGGGATAATATGACGAGAGATGGCTCGACAGAGGGGGCGATGTCAAGGTCGAACGAGGTAATGGAGCTATGGTATTCGCTGGACATCTTCGATCCTCATTTCGTTTGTCAATTGTGATGCATGTACGGGGGGCCAGAATGAGGGATGCTGGAAATCAGATAGAGATGGCATGGAGATGCCAAATCACCAGAGGACCGAAGGTGGAAGGGATGTTTCAGGATAGACCGCCCGGACGAGGTGCCCGATCATACGGCTCTCGGCTGGCAGTCGCTGAGCAGCTTGAGATTCCTTCGGTCTCTGGAGTAGTGTATAACAAACCGAGTACACAGGTGTGGAATAGACAATGGCCTTTTTCTAACTGGCATCATTGGTACCTAACTTACTCGACGCCAACTTCCATCACGCCCAAATTCTTCACGGGCCCTTCTTGCCTGCCGAGAGATCCTAACAAAGCAGGCAGTCTGCGCGCCTGCACCTCTCGCTTCCCGTGGCCTGCTAAAGAGTACAGAGTGTTGGTTGGCAGGGCATATTGTGCAGCATTTGAACCAATGGTCTCTTGACAGCGCATCTCGATCGACGCCCTTATGACGGGATCTTAACTGCGAATGTATTGGTACCAGAGTCGATGAGAAATGACCGGCATCCTACATCGTTAACGACGTGCAGCATTAGAGGGCTGACATGACTTAGCACGATGTTTGACATGTTATTCATTCGGTCCGTTCTGTCTCCTGCGGCCGAGATCGCTGCTGGGATGCGTTGGCATGTCGGCTGGGGCATCAGTTGTTGGCCTCACTAGGCATACACTACTATCAGAGGATGAGTTGCTGGAGAACATGCAGCTGTGTTTTCCTTCCGCTAGGCTGATTTCTACGAGGCAATATGACTCCCGCAAAGCAATGCCGACCTTGCAGTGGTATTCGGCGTTATTTCACCCGCCGGCCCTCAAGGATGCATGGTTGGGGGCCTCCACACACCACCCTTAAGGCAGTGTGGCTGGCCTCGTACAGGTCCACTATCTACTCTTCCTTAATCCTTCCTCTCCCTTTTGGGGTCTCTCCTGCTGCTTGGAATTCCTCTAATATTCTCCATCTCTTTTGCTCCGTTTAGTCCCACTTAACCTAGCCATGTTGGGTGGCGTAATAGAGTCTTCATCTTGAGATCTACGTTTTCTGCTCCGCGCATTGTATCTATGCAAGCCGATCCTTTAGCGTGAGCCGTTGACCATGGCATCTCGTATCGTTGCAAGAAGTTCTGTTACACAAAGCTATCGACAAGAAAGGATATCAACACACTACTCCTAGAACCACCAACATGAAATCCTTTGCTTTCACCCCCCTCTTCATTTCCCCCTCCCACTATTCCTCTACACTCCTGCTTCCGTAGGTTCTTATTAAATCGATAAGTGTGACTCGCAACTAATTCTCGTCCCACCACACAGGCTACGGAGATTTCATAAAGTTCCCCTCACTCATCTTCCCCCCAGCTCATCCCTTGCATCGCTTCCAAACCATCGGATCTGTACTATCCCGGCACCTCGCCATAAGGAGTTGCTCACCTCTCCAGGTCGCCTCTTTCTCGTGCGATCTCTTTCATTCTTGGGTGTCCTCTTATTTTATTTGAAGGCATTCGGTAGCGTGGCATCATCGAGGCCAGGAGCAGGAAACTTGTCTCCCCTGTCTATATCATATTAGGAATTCTCCTCCATTGTCGTGGTTCGACAGCGGCAATCCTAGCGCTGACCGTACCGACTTCAAATCTCGTGCAACGTGTTCGTCGGCGACATCATGTCAGAAGGCGAGCTTGGCTTGGAAAAACTGAGAGGACGGCGTCTAATACGAGTTGAAATTACCCCCCTACCCCTTTGACAAGCACGCACAAAATGAAGAATAGAAGGAGCGGAAAGATAAAGATACTGTAGAAATGCTATGCGAAAATAATATTCGGCGAGATTTGATACCTGATCTGCAAAAACGACAACACACCACCGCCTGCAGAATAGGCGAGTTCCCTCACGCAATAGCCTTCTACGACCTGTCCTTGGTAGTATGCAGCTGATGCCCCTTGTCCCCCATTTCTATTGTGATTTGTATTTTCAATAGTATCCGCCGTTGGCAATATCGTCGACCCTTCCCGTTCGGTACCTCTTCTATTTGCAAAACAATAAATAAAAAAGAAAACAACAAAATCGCCAACCGTTGAATGGTGTGACTCTTCTCTCGTGCCCATGCGCCGGGCCAGCCTGGCCTGACGTTGGGCCTCCGCCGCCTTACCGACTCAAAACAATGAGCGGGATGGAACGAGCCAGGCCAGGCCCGGCCACTTGCTCGGAAACCGCCTCGCTGAAAGACAACAATGCAATTCTCCACAACCCCGGGATCATGAAAAGGCAACCAGCAGATGCGCAGGACAACAGAATGGCAGCGAATTTGGCCTGTGGAGGGAAGACGGTCCAACTCCCTCCCCAGACCTCGAAAAGTATGCACTGGAATCAAAGCGTGAAAGCACTTTTTTTCGTCTCGCCTTCCTCTTATCGTACCCTCAACCGTCCGTGGAAAAGGTGATAAATAAGGGTAAGACAAGCAGCAGGGCCATTCCGCGGGTGAAGACCCCAAAAAATGGAAAGGATGAAATCAAAGTCCCCCATTGCGGGTTGCCTCGTTGTGTCGGCCGCAGGAGTGGTGCATATAGGCTGAGACGGCGAGCACGATTGGGCCGCAGCGACCTGGCCGGCAAGCTTGGAGCTTCGATGCTAGAGTGAGGAAGCAATGGCAGGAGGGGGACGGCGCCACCCAAACCCACCATTGCATGGGTTTAGCTGTGTTTAGGCCGGCCGTCGCGCAGTCCAAATATAACTAGACAGTGGTCAGTTTCTCAGTTTCTGCACCGTGATGACTTAGGGTTTGGTGACGTACATATAGCAGTAGAGGTGATGCCTTAGCAAGCATGACTCGAACCTAACCTTCTTAATCATTTCGTCAAATTGTGGCCGGTTCATGCCCATCTTGGCCATAAACGGCCCTATCGACATGCTTTCGATGCCGTACGTGAGGGCGAGGTTGAACCAGCGGGCAATAAGCTCTTCTTGGCTATCCGTGTTCCGCCACGGGTTGCAGAGGATCTTGACCTTCCTCTCTTGAACGTCGGTGAAGCCTGCCTTCTCCAGGTGATCTTTGGTATGGTGGTCAATTCTCATGCTGCGGCCATGCTCGTCCATAATGCGGAGAAGATCCTCAGCCCACTTCCTGTAGTCAGAGCCCACCTTCATGGTTCCGTCGTCGCATCTGGGTAACCAGTCTATTTCGATAAGCTCGACATAGCCTATCCCCGGCTTTAGATGCCTTTACGCTGTTAGCCATCGGTACTGGTCCGGGCACTTCTGGATTTGACACTTACTTGATTATGCTTCTGTATACATCTGGCCATGACCGGACGGCGCCGTTAAGCATGCATGCCCGTATCAAGTCCCAGCCCGCGTAATCGAGTCTAGGCCGTGGCATCCCGAGTGCTTCTCTGTTGCTGGAAGCCCAATCGAAAAAATCATACATGAGGCGCCAGTCGTCTTCGATGTCCATTCCGCCGCTGAAGAACGTTCTTCCCGGGACGACCCTGCATCACTATTAGCACCAGCAACCTTCTTCGCCGGCTACGGAACATTGCCTACTCATTCGGTTGGTGATTATCGTATAGATCTATTCCACAGAGAACAGTTTCAGGATGTTTGCTGTCCCAGTCAGCACCAGTGGGTGGAGCCAAATACGATTGAGAGCCATACTCAGCCATCTGCATAACCCAATTGCCGCTTCCAGTTCCGAGATCAAGAATTTGACGGGCCTGAGGTTGCCCATTTGGAGAAGATGTAGGAGCGAAGGAAATAGGTGCCTCGTATAGTTTTTCATTTGTAGCGCACTTCAACATGTTGAACAAGATTTCAACTCGTTCTTGTTCCCGCTACCCAACCGAGTTAGATCCAGACCAGAAGGAAGGAGGCACATCGTTAACTCACATCATCCACGGGGAACAGCCACTGATCCTGCTTATAAGTACCAAACTGATAACCTTGGAACTCGACCGAACGCATTCGCGACCTGCTGCTGCCGCTGTGACAACATCGGTATTGTTAACCTCGAAATCTGTGATAAGCGCCCGCCTTGAGAGCAGGATACTTATCATATCTGTCAAATACTTACCTCGCGCTAGGCTGCTCTCTGGCATTGCCTTTGTCTCTACTCGCCATTATCGGCGTGATGGCCGTAATACTTTCTACACGACCCGGGAGATAGAAGAATGTTGAAAAAGACGAATTTCCACCCTATCACCAGCCAATGGCACGGTGTAGTCGTAAGTGCGGTTTATGATGAGCTGCCACGAGTTGACCGAGAACCCCAGCCACCTCTGCCGGAGCAACGGATGTACGAAGTGACTCGCGGAGTACTGGAAGGATTCGGTTGGCGAATCTAACGTCCGAGGCTGCACCCCTGCTCTGAGATCTTCTGTATTCTGTTAGTAAGATGAACACGGCTGTAGCATGGAAACATCAAACTGTGAAACGAGAAAGGCGGCAGAAGGAAGTGACAAACACCGGGTGGTCTTCAGTCTTCAGCAGGATGGATCGGTCGGCAATTAGCAAGAGGATACGAGAGTAGACTGGGAGAAGCGACGACTCTAGATGTAACAGGCGGGTGCTTTGTTGGCGAAGAGGGTGTTCAATGAGGCCGCTTGGCGTGACAAAACGAGCCTTGTACTCCAATTTGACGCAAGTCTTCCAAACCAAACCGAACATTAGGACGTACAGCATCCATTTGACTGGGAGCATTCTACTGAAGCGCCACGAGCAAATAAACCATGCCATTCATTAACCAGCACGCCGGTAGAGGTGACCGAGTACTGCATCTGTGTCTGGCAGCCTACCACACTGAGGAACTTGGATGCAAGCCATGCGAGACTTGCAGCGCTGTGCTTCATGGAGACGCTCTATATTGAGCAGCGCCAGGAGGTCGGGCAGAATGTTGTCCTCCAGGTGGCGAGAGAACAAAGGCCAATTGAAAGCTAACTCGGCAGCTCGACGAAGTCCCAAACACACAAGGCAAAAGGAATGAATGAGATGTAGGAAGATGTAGGAGGCGTAGATTGAAGACAGGAGTTATAACATGCTGGTTCAACTTACAAGATGAAGTGGTGCGCCTGGACCGGAGCCTGCAGAATCGACGGGGTTTCGAAGATGTGAGGCGCAAATAGCCTGGCCCTCGTCCTCGTACAACTGAGGCCAAGAAGAGGAGGAAAAGAAGACTGTGATTTTCTAACGGTTTGGTTATAGTAACTGAACAAGTCTTTGTTGACGCTCACGGTGGGAAAGTCCCCTGACGGGTGCGGGTAGTAAGTAGTATATCAATATCGAGCACTTTTGATGGAGGCATCAAGGTTCAGGCTAGAGTGCGATTGAGTGCTAACAATTGACAAAATCGATGTGCAGACCACGGAATCGAGCGTGACGAGAGGGGAGGACAAAATATTATGGTAGCGATATTGCACTGGAAGGCTACTCGTAGTACTTCGTCGGCCAACAATAACGAGGAGGAAGGTGCGCTTGGGGGGATTCGTCTAAATTTTTATACTCTGTACCATGCCGTTGCTTTTGAACGGAGCGGATGGAGCCCAAGTGTTATCTGGGAGTTTGGGAGGCCAGGTGCCAGGGTACCAGTAGTACGTACCTACTGCTAATTAACCTTCGTACCTCCCTAAGCGTGGCTACCTACGAAGAACGGATCCTACCCTCACCCAAACCATCGAATAACAGCATGGCCAGGCCAAAACAGCCCTGTTGCTAGTGCAAGGCCCTGGAAACGCAGCCTCTAGCTCGACCGCAGGCCGCTTGACGATTCTTGCCCAATAGGCCTGGAGAGCCACACATCCAGTAGCCTACATGGCTGGCCGGTACCTGCCCGCGCCTTTGCAAAGTTGGTGGCAGCACTGGCAGGCAGGTCCTTTGCAGAATTCGGAGTAGGGCTAACCAGCATAAATAAATGGGCACGCACCGCGGCCGGGGCGGGGATGACGCTGCCGTGCATTGCGCCCGAGACTTAGGGTTGCTACGTATTATATGTGATGGCTGGAATCAAGCTAGATCTGGGCTAAAATAGAGCAGTCGCTAGGTGTTGGTTCTGCCTCGGCAGCTAGCGCATCGCATATGAGGTATGGAGGTGCCTGCCACAGGGGAGGGTTGAAATATTCCTCTGATGCCAATTGGTAGCTAGCCCTCATGTTCTGGGCAAATTGAGTCTCTAGAGCACTTAATGAGATATAGAATACCTACCCAGACTTTTTTGAATTTTTTTGAATTTTACCGCGCCCACAAAGACAACCCGCGCTTACCAGGGAAGGGTAGTAGTAAGCGAGCCTGGCATTGAAACGCACACCATCCCGGGTCCATGCAGGACAAAAGACCCGAGGTGGAAAGTTACAAACAAAGAACGGTGAGATATGACATAAATCTCATTGGCCTGTCCGGCCATTCATTTGGCCCAATTTGACCTGGATGTTTTTTCAGACCACCACGGCATACTAAGCAGCTCCAGATTGTTGAGGTCACGCAAGACGGACCGGGTCCGGCGGACGCGCATGTTGATGGACTCGCGAGACGCGATGGCTAGCAGGCCGCCTGGGCTCGAGCCACGGTATTTACTGCTGTCCTTACCGGCCGAAAGTGGCCCTGCCAAGTTGTGAACATGTTGATGGGATGTTGGTCAACCTGATAGATAGCCTTGTTATTATTGTTGTTGTTGTTGTTGCTGTTGCAGGGCTGGCTTTAATTTGATGAGATCTGCAACTCGGTGTCTCCCACCGTAGCCGTTACTAGCCTAGTGCGTCCTTGCACGTACTTTTGTACTTTGAACTTATCGGCGTCATATTGTAACC
>Ga0247774_1000162_pt1 | contig 31121 bp, 30 predicted proteins | sample UWRJL001104B6_FD_179933 | JGI IMG/M metagenome (GOLD analysis project Ga0247774, IMG submission 179933) | Plant litter microbial communities from Arlington Agricultural Research Station in Wisconsin, United States - UWRJ-L001-104B-6 | ecosystem: Environmental > Terrestrial > Plant litter >...
AGCTCCGACTTGGCGATGAAGCCGCGGGCCGGGCTCTCGGCGACGGCATCGCCGAAGTCGGCGCGATCGCGGCTCGAGGTGAGGACGACCTCGGGCGCGCGGTCGAGCCCGCGCAGCCGCGCCGCCACCTCGAACCCGTCGATGTCGGGCAGCTGCACGTCGAGCAGCACCAGGTCGGGTGCCAGCGAGCCGGCGGCGGCGATCGCCGCCTCGCCGTCGGCCGCCTCGCCGACGACCGCGTAGCCGCTCGCCTCCAGCATGCGCCGGGCGCTGGCGCGGAAGCCGGGGTGGTCGTCGACGATCAGGACGGACTTGGGCACGCCCCCGATTCTCCTGCAGATCGGCGGTCTCGGGGGTTCGGATTGCCACACCTTTCGCCGCGGCTTCCCGTACCCCGAGACGCCTGCCAGCCGCATTGGAGAGCCGCCCGCCCGCTGGGAGCCTGGACCTGCCTCACCCAATTGCAACGAAAGGAACCCAAGATGCACGCCAAGAGAAACATCGCCGCCCGCGCCGCCCGCTGGAGCGCGGCCCACCGCAAGCTCGCGATCTTCGGCTGGATCGCCTTCGTAGTCGCCTCCGTCGTGATCGGCGGCGCGGTCGGCACCAGGCAGCTGACCGACGCCGAAGCCGGCGCCGGCGAGTCCGGCCGCGCCGAGCTGGCGCTGGAAAAGGCCGCTTTGGCCCCGAACGACGAGATGGTCATGGTCCAGAGCGACGAGCTCGAGGCCGGCGATCCCGTCTTTGACGAAGCGGTCGACGAAGCGACCGCGAAGCTGGCGGCGCTGCCGTCGGTGACGCACCTCAGCTCCCCGGTGGACGGCGGCGGTCAGGTCTCCGCCGACGGCCACACGGCCCTGGTCGAATTCCAGATCCCGGGTGACGAAGATCAGGCCGAAGAACGGGTCGACGCCAGCCTCGCCGCGACCGCGGCGGTGCAGGCCGCCAACCCCGACGTCCGCGTCGAGCAGTTCGGTGGCGCCAGCGCCAGCAAGGCGCTGGAAGAGGTGTTCAGCGAAGACCTCTCCAAGGCGGAGACGACCTCGCTGCCGATCACCCTGCTGATCCTCCTGCTCGCCTTCGGCGCCCTGGTGGCGGCGCTGGTGCCGCTGCTGATCGGCTTCTCGGCCGTGGTCGCCACGGTCAGCCTGCTGGCGCTGCCGAGCCAGCTGGTGCCGATGGACCAGAACGTCGCCTCGGTCGTCGTCCTCGTCGGCCTCGCGGCCGGCGTCGACTACTCGCTCTTCTACATGCGCCGCGAGCGCGAGGAGCGACGCGCCGGCCGCTCGCAGTCGGCGGCGCTGGAGGCGGCGGCGGCGACCTCCGGCCGGGCGGTGCTGGTCTCCGGCCTGACCGTGATCGCCGCGATGGGCGGGATGCTGCTCAGCGGCGATCCGACCTTCACCTCGTTCGCGGTCGGGACGATGACCGTGGTCGCGGTGGCGATGTTCGCCTCGATCTCGGTCCTGCCGGCGGTGCTCTCGAAGCTCGGCGACAAGGTCGAGCGGGGCCGGGTGCCGTTCCTCGGGCGCCTGCGCCGCCGCCGCGCCGGGCGCTCCGCCTGGGCCGCGGTGGTCGAGCGGGCGATGCGCCGGCCGGCGCTCTCGCTCGCCGTCACGACCGCTTTCCTGGTCGCGCTGGCGATCCCCGCGCTCTCGATGCAGACGGTGGTGAGCGGGGCCGAGGACCTGCCGCGGGACATCCCGGTGGTGCAGACCTACGACCGCATCACCGCCGCCTTCCCGGGCGAAGCGGCCGGCGCGACCGTCGTGGTCGAGGCCGACGACGTCTCCTCCGGGCCGGTGGCGGCGGCGATCGACGACCTCGTCGACCGGGCCGAGGCCGACCCGCAGGTCAGCGGCAAGGTCGAGGTCGAAACCAGCCGCGACGCGACCGTCGCCGCGGTCCAGATCCCGACCGTCGGCAGCGGCAGCGACGCGACCGCGACGCGGGCGATGGAACGGGTCCGTGGGCAGCTGGTGCCGGCGGCCTTCGCCGGGTCCGGCGCCGAGGTCAACGTCGGCGGCGAGGCAGCCGAATCGAAGGACTTCAACGACCTGCTGGCCCAGCGCCTGCCGCTCGTCTTCGCCTTCGTGCTCGGCCTCGCCTTCCTGCTGATGCTGGTCACCTTCCGCTCGATCGTCGTCCCGATCAAGGCGATCCTGCTCAACCTGCTCTCGGTCGGAGCTGCCTACGGGGTCCTCGTCCTGGTCTTCCAGGAGGGGCTGGGGGAGTCGCTGCTCGGCTTCCACTCCAACGGCGGCGTCAGCTCCTGGCTGCCGATGTTCCTCTTCGTCATCCTCTTCGGCCTCTCGATGGACTACCACGTGCTGATCCTCAGCCGGGTTCGCGAGTACGTCGATCGCGGGATGAGGACTGAGGACGCGGTGCAGCGCGGGATCGCCGCGACCGCCGGCACGGTGACCAGCGCCGCGGCGGTGATGGTGGCGGTGTTCTCCGTCTTCGCCACCCTCAGCATCCTCGACATGAAGGAGATGGGCATCGGCCTCGCCGTGGCGGTCCTGATCGACGCCACGATCGTGCGGGCGATCATGCTGCCGGCGGCGATGAAGCTGCTCGGCGAGCGCAACTGGTACCTGCCCCGCTTCCTGGGCTGGCTGCCGCGCTTCCGCGAGCCCGAGCCGGAGACGGCGTAGCTCGGGTCCCATCAGCGCCCCAGCGTGTCGGCATGACAACGCACTTGTCCCCGGTATCCGGGGACAAGTGCGTTTGGGGGTTGGGGCTGCTAGAGGCCGAGTTCCGCTCGGCGCCTGGTCAGGAGGGTGCGCAGCCTCAAAGCGACCTGTTCGGGTTCTCGTTCGATTCGGCGGGCCGAGATCCGGATCGTGTCGATCCCGGCCAACTTCATCTCCTCCACTCGCAGTCGATCGTTCTCGAACGCTGCGCGGGTGCCGTGCGCCTCCCAGCCGTCGACTTCGACCGCAAACCGCTCGGCCTCCCAGTAGGCGTCGATCTCCCAGTTCTCGACCCAGGTGTTGAGCGCCGGCAGGGTGAGGCCCTCTTTTTCGATTGCGTCGAGGAAGAGCAGCTCTGAGCGGGCGCGGTCGAAAACCGGACGGCGATAGGGCTCGAGGACCTTCGTTAAGCGCTCTCCGGCGACCGTGTGGCCGCGCCGCAGGAGGATTGCGTCGAGGGCGTCGAGATCGAGACGGCCGAGCCTCTTCGCCCGGTCCACCGCGCTCGTCAGCTCGCGAGCGGTTCCCGTGGCTCCGAGTCCGAGGAGCGTCCGCTCGGCCGAGGTGACCGGAATCCCCTCCAGGGTGCCGTACTCCGACCTGGGCAGGGCCGCAACGCGATAAACCCGGATGCCTCGCCGGCGATGTCCTTGGCTGGGTACGGTGACGGAGGCTTCTGGCGGGCAGGTGGGGAGGAATCCCCACAACCATGCGGCGGAATGGTGGCTGAGCACGGCGCCCTCGCCGCAGGCGAGGACGGCTGCCAGACACCTTCCCTGGCGCGAGAGCCGCGCATGACCCAACGCGTAGACGCCTCGATGGATGCGCCGCAGCCGGTCCGCCTCGTAGGCGCGGGATATGTGGCCCTTCGAGAATCCCAGCTCGCGCAGTTGCCTGAACGTGACGACCCCATGCTGGGCTTCCGCAAGCTCGGCTAAAGCGTGGTGCGAACGCATTTCTCCCCGCATACCGGGGATAAGTGCGTGGGAGGCCCAAACTCTCCCCCCTGGGAACATCTGTTCGCCTGTTTAGAATCGACGTGAGTGGCTGCCTCTGAGCGAATCGTCATCACCGGCGCCCGGGAGCACAACCTCAAGGACATCGACGTCGAGCTGCCCCGGGACGCGCTGATCGTCATCACCGGCCTCTCCGGGTCCGGCAAGTCGAGCCTTGCCTTCGACACGATCTACGCCGAGGGACAGCGGCGCTATGTGGAGTCGCTCTCGGCCTACGCGCGGCAGTTCCTCGGCCTGATGGAGAAGCCCGACGTCGACTCGATCGAGGGGCTCTCGCCGGCGATCTCGATCGACCAGAAGACGACCTCGCGCAACCCGCGCTCGACGGTCGGCACGGTGACCGAGATCTACGACTACCTGCGGCTGCTCTGGGCGCGGATCGGCACCCCGCACTGCCCCGAGTGCGGCGAGGAGATCACCGGCCAGACCCAGGAGCAGATCGTCGACCGGCTGATGACGCTGGAGGACGGGACCAAATTCATGGTGATGGCGCCGGTCGTCCGCGGCCGCAAAGGCGAGTACGGGAAATTGCTCGAGCAGATGCGGCTCGAGGGCTACTCGCGGGCGAAGATCGACGGCGAGCTGCGCCGGCTCGACGAGAAGATCGAGCTCGACAAGAAGTACAAACACGACGTCGCGATCGTCGTCGACCGGCTGGTGATGAAAGGCGAGCTGCGCCGGCGGCTCTCGGAGTCGGTCGAGGCGGCGGCCGGCCTCGCCGCCGGGCTGGTAGAAGTCGAGATCGTCAGCGGCAAAGGCGGCGGCGAGGGGGAGACCCTGCTGTTCAGCGAGCAGTTCGCCTGCCTCAACTGCGGCACCTCGATCCCCGAGCTGGAGCCGAGGATCTTCTCCTTCAACTCGCCCCACGGCGCCTGCGACCGCTGCCACGGGCTCGGCTTCCAGCGGGTGATCGACCCCGAGCTGGTCGTCCCCGACCCGACGCTCTCGCTCGGCGAGGGGGCGCTGCAGCCCTGGAACCGCGGCATCAGCGCCTACTGGAAGCGGCTGATCGCCGCCGTTGCCGAGGCCTCCGGCGTCGACCTCGACAAGCCCTGGGCGCAGTTGAAGCCGGAGGAGCGGGAGATCTTCCTCTACGGCACCGGCGGCGAGCGCCACCAGGTCAGCTACACCAACCGCTTCGGCCGCCGCCGCTCCTACAAGGTCCGCTTCGAGGGGATCGTCAACAACCTGCAGCGGCGCTACGAAGAGACCGACTCGGAGTCGAACCGGGAGCGGATCGAGGGCTACATGGCCGAGCAGCCGTGCCCCGCCTGCAAGGGCGCCCGCCTGCGGCCGGAGAGCCTCGCGGTCAAGGTCGGCGGGCTCAGCATCGCCGAGTACAGCGACCTCTCCGCCCACGCCGCCGCCGAGTGGATCCGCGACCTGGAGATGACCGAGACCGAGCGGGCGATCGCGCGGCTGATCGTGCGCGAGATCACCGAACGGCTCTCCTTCCTCGAGAACGTCGGCATCGGCTACCTCTCGCTCTCGCGCTCGGCCCGCACCCTCTCCGGCGGCGAGGCGCAGCGGATCCGGCTGGCGACCCAGATCGGCTCCCACCTGGTCGGGGTGATGTACGTCCTCGACGAGCCCTCGATCGGGCTCCACCAGCGCGACAACGAGAAGCTGATCGCGACCCTGGAGCGCCTGCGCGACCTCGGCAACACGGTGATCGTCGTCGAGCACGACGAGGGGACGATGATGGCGGCCGACCACCTGCTCGACCTCGGCCCCGGCGCCGGCGAGCACGGCGGCCACGTGATCGCCGCCGGCACCCCGAAGGAGGTCACCAGGAACGCCAGCTCGCTCACCGGCCAGTACCTCTCCGGCAAGAAACTGATCGAGGTCCCGGCGGAGCGGCGTCAGCCGACCGGCACCCTCGTCGTCCGCGGCGCCCGCGAACACAACCTCAAGGACGTCGACGTGATGGTCCCGCTCGGGGTCTTCTGCTGCGTCACCGGCGTCTCCGGCTCGGGCAAGTCGACCCTGGTCAACGAGACCCTGCACCACGCGGTCGCCAACCGCCTCCACCAGGCGAAGCTGCGCCCGGGTGCCCACGACGGCATCGACGGCCTCAGCCAGATCGACAAGATCATCAACATCGACCAGTCGCCGATCGGCCGCACCCCGCGCTCCAACCCGGCCACCTACACCGGCGTCTTCGACCACATCCGGGCGCTCTTCACCCAGACCCAGGAGGCGCGGGCGCGCGGCTACAAGCCGGGCCGCTTCAGCTTCAACGTCAAGGGCGGCCGCTGCGAGGTCTGCAAGGGCGACGGCCAGATCAAGATCGAGATGCACTTCCTGCCCGACGTCTACGTCCCCTGCGAGCAGTGCCACGGCAAGCGCTACAACCGCGAGACGCTCGAGGTCCGCTTCAAAGGCAAGAGCATCGCCGACGTGCTGGAGATGTCGGTCTCCGACGCGGTCGAGTTCTTCCAGAACGTGCCGAAGATCGCCCGCCGCCTGCGCACCCTCAACGACGTCGGCCTCGGCTACATCCGCCTCGGCCAGCCGGCGACGACGCTCTCCGGCGGCGAGGCGCAGCGGGTCAAGCTCGCCACCGAGCTCTCCAAAGTCGCCACCGGCGACACCCTCTACATCCTCGACGAGCCGACCACCGGCCTGCACTTCGCCGACGTCCAGCGCCTGCTCGACGTCCTCGGCCGCCTCGTCGACGCCGGCAACACCGTGGTCGTGATCGAGCACAACCTCGACGTGATCAAGACCGCCGACTGGCTCGTCGACCTCGGCCCCGAGGGCGGCGAAGCCGGCGGCGAGGTCGTCGCCACCGGCACCCCCGAGGAGGTCGCCGCCGTCGCCGGCTCCTACACCGGCCGTTTCCTCGCCGAGCTGGTCGAGCCGGCCAAGCCGAAACGCCGCTCGCGCAGGCGCGAGCCTGTGGCCGCCTAGGCCAACCGCTCGCCTCCACCTGCTACCGGCCGGCCAGTCTTCGGCGGGCGCCGTTTCGGTGTGAATGAAATGTCCGCAAAGGGGTAGTGGACCATCGGCAATTCCCCGAGGAGGAGGGTTATGTCTCACCCAGCGTTGTTGCGACGTCTCGTCGTTGTCGGATGTGCACTGCTCGCCGTGGGCCTGTTGGTGGCCGGATGCGGGGACAGCGGAGGAGGCGGTACGAAGATCGCCCTCCTGCTGCCGGAAAACGAAACGCCGCGCTACGAGTCCGACGACCGCCCCGACTTCGAAAAGGCGGTCGAAGAAAAATGCGAAGACTGCGAAGTCCTCTACAGCAACGCCGGGGGAGACGCTTCCAAACAGCAGAGCCAGGCTGAAGCGGCCCTGACCCAGGGGGCCGAAGTGCTGGTCGTCGACCCGATGGACTCGAAATCGGCTGCGGCGATCGCCGAAAAGGCGAAAGCGCAGGACGTGCCGGTGGTCAGCTACGACCGGCTGATCGAAAACGCCGAAGTCGACGCCTACATCTCCTTCGACAACGAAAAAGTGGGCGAATTGCAGGGCGAAACGCTGGCCAAAAAACTGAAGGAAGACGGCAGCCCGAACGGCCCGATCATCATGATCAACGGCGACCCCGCCGATCCCAATGCAGCGGGATTCAAAAAAGGCGCCCACAAAGCGTTCGAAGCGGCCGGCGTCGAAGTCGCCAAGGAGTACGACACCCCCGGCTGGAGCGCGGAAAACGCGCAGCGCGAGGCGCAGCAGGCGATCACCGCCCTCGGCAACAACGGCTTCGCCGGGATCTACGCCGCCAACGACGACACCGGCGGCGGTGCGATCGCGGCGCTGAAGGGCGCCGGCATCAACCCCGAAGAAAAGCCGGTGACGGGACAGGACGCAACCGTCGCGGGCCTGCAGCGGATCCTCGCCGGGCAGCAGTACCTGACGGTCTACAAGGAAATCGAGCCGCAGGCGACGATCAGTGCCGAAATCGCGATCGCCCTGGCCGAAGGCAAGGAAGTCCCGAAAGACCTGATCACCGAAGACATCAACAACGGGAAGGCCGACGTCCCCTCGGCCATCCTCGAACCGGTTGCGGTGACGAAGGAAAACGTCAAAGACACGGTGGTCGCGGACGGGTTCGTGACGGCAGACGAACTCTGCACCGGCCCATACGCCTCGGCCTGCAAAGAAGCCGGGATCTCCGGGTGATCTAGGTGTAGTTCCCAAGCAGGTTGTTCCCGAGTAGCTCATTGAGGCGATCCGCCGGTGGGCGGTGGCCGAGGGAACCATGCTTGCGTTGGTAGTTGTAGCGGTCGAGCCAGCCGGCGAGCTGGCTCGACCGTTCGGCTGAACTGCCGTAGATGCGCCCGTAGGCCCACTCGCGCAGCATCGTCTGGATGAAACGCTCTGCCTTGCCGTTGGTGCGGGGACGGTAGGGCTGGGTGCGAAGGTGGCGGATGCCGAGCTCTCGGCAGGCTTTGGCGTGGACCGTCGAGCGATAGGGCGAGCCGTTGTCGGTCATCACCCGTTCGACCTCCACTCCTCGTTCGGCGAGCCAGGCAACCGCACGGCGCAGGAAGCCGACCGCGGTCTCGCCCCGCTCGTCGGGCAGAACCTCCACGTAGGCGAGGCGGGTGGCGTCGTCGACGCAGACGTGGACGCACTCCCAGCCGGTCGCGCCGGTGCGCTTGGGACCGGCCTTGACCTGGCTCTGGCGTTGAGCCGCCCCGAGGACCCGGTGGCCCGCGCCCCTGGCGCTGATCCGGCCCAGCTTCTTGACGTCGATGTGGATCAGCTCGCCGGGCCGCTTGCGCTCGTAGCGGTTGGGCGGCTCCGGCGGCTCGAGGCGGCTGCGCTTGCCGAGCCCGAGCCGCTTTAGCCAGGCAGAGACGGTCGAGAGCGCCAGGCCGAGCATCTCGGCGATCTCGGCTGCTGTCATCCGCACTCGTCGCAGTGCCGCGATCGCCCTCACCGTCGCCTCGGGCGTGCGGTGGGGGATCCGGCCTGGCGCCGAGGAGCGGTCGAGCAGCCCTGCCTCGCCCTCCTCCCGCCAGCGATCCCGCCACTTGCGGGCAGATCGCTCGCTGATGCCGGCGGCCTCGGCCGCCGCCATCAGCGACCAGCCCTCCTCCTCGATGCGCTGCACGAGGAGCCTGCGGCTGTTCGGGCAGGTGCGGGCGTTACCGTGAATCTTCATCCGGTGTCCTCCTTGATCTGGGTGGCTTCAGCACCCCCAGCCTTCAAGGAGGCCCGGATGAACAACGTGGTTAGGAACTACATCTAGGTGGCGACCTCCGGCGCTCCCCTCCTGGAGCTGGAGAAAGTCAGCAAGCAGTTCGGCCCGGTCCGCGCCCTGGACCGGGTCGACTTCGCCGTCCACGCCGGCGAGGTCGTCGGCCTCGTCGGCGACAACGGCGCCGGCAAGTCGACGATGGTGAAGACGATCGCCGGCATCCACAGCGCCGACGAGGGGACGATCCGCTTCAACGGCGAGGAAGTGAAGATCAAAGGCCCGCAGGACGCGGCCGAATTGGGGATCGCCACCGTCTACCAGGACCTGGCGCTCTGCGACAACCTCGACGTCGTCGCCAACCTCTTCCTCGGCCGCGAGGAGATATCGCCGGGGCCGGGGCAGGTCTCGAGGCAGCTCGACGAGGCGCGGATGGAGCACCAGACCAGCGAGCTGCTCTCCAACCTGGCGGTGACGATCCCCAGCCTGCGCAGCGAGGTCGGCACCCTCTCCGGCGGTCAGCGCCAGCAGGTGGCGGTGGCGCGCTCGCTGCTGGGCGAGCCGAAAGTGGTGCTGCTGGACGAGCCGACCGCCGCCCTCGGCGTCGCCCAGACGGCGCAGGTGCTGAACCTGATCCGGCGCCTGCGCGAGCGCGACCTCGGCGTCGTCGTGATCAGCCACAACCTCGCCGACGTCTTCGAGGTCGCCGACCGGATCTTCGTCCTCCGGCTCGGCCGGGCCGGCGGCGAGTTCGACGCTCAGCAGACGACCGAGGAGCACGTCGTCGGCGCGATCACCGGCGCCACCTCCGAACAGGAGCTGCCCAAGGAGGAGGAGAAATGAGCGAGACCGTCGAGAGCGCCGAAGCCGCGAACGAAGGCAACGGCCGCCGCGAGACGATCCGGCGGATCGTCCAGGGCGACCTCGCCTCGCTGCGCGTGGTGATCGGCCTGGCGCTGATCTGGATCATCTTCCAGTCCCAGAACGACCGCTTCCTCTCGGCCGAGAACCTGACCAACCTCGGGCTGCAGATCACCGCCGTCGGGCTGATCTCGGTCGGCATCGTCTACGTGCTGTTGCTGGGGGAGATCGACCTCTCGGTCGGCGCCGTCAGCGGCCTCGCCGCCGCGGTGATGGCCGTCCTCAGCGTCAAGCACGGCTGGAACCCGTACCTGGCGATCGCCGCCGCGGTCCTCGTCGGCACCGGCATCGGCCTCCTGCAGGGCTTCCTCTTCAGCCGCTTCGGCGTGCCCTCCTTCGTCGTCACCCTGGCGGGGCTGCTGGCCTGGCAGGGAGCGCTGTTGCAGGTGCTCGGCTCGACCGGCTCGCTCAACATCAACGACCCGAAGATCACCGGCCTCGCCAACACCTTCTACTCCGACGCGGTCGGCTGGATCTTCGCCGCGATCGCGATCGCGGCTTACGGGGCGGTGCTGGCGATCGGCTACAAACGCCGCCGCGACGCCGGCCTCGCCGCCGAGAACCCGACCTCGATGATCGTCCGCTTCGTCCTCGTCGCCGCCGTCGTCATCGCCGCGATCCTGGTCTTCAACTCCGACCGCGGCCTGCCGCTGGCGCTGCTGATCCTGCTCGGCTTCGTCGTCGGCATGGAGTACGTGGTGAAGATGACCCGCTTCGGCCGCCACGTCTACGCGGTCGGCGGCAACGCCGAGGCGGCGCGCCGGGCGGGGATCAGCGTCAACGGGATCCGCGTCGCGGTCTTCGCGATCGCCGGGACGATGGCGGCGATCGGCGGGATCATGGCCGCCTCGCGCCTGCTCGCCGTCAACCAGAGCTCCGGCGGCAACGAACTCCTGCTGCTGGCGATCGCCGGCCCGGTGATCGCCGGGACCAGCCTCTTCGGCGGCCGCGGCTCTGTCTGGACGGCCCTGCTGGGAGCGCTGGTGATCGGCTCGATCTCCAACGGCATGGACCTGCTCGCCCTCTCCTCGGCGGTCAAGTTCATGGTCACCGGCGGCGTCCTCCTGCTCGCCGTGCTCGTCGACGCGGTCGCGCGCCAGCAGCGCCAGACCTCAGGACGCGTCTAGCGCGCAACCAGCAGCGAGGCGCCGATCGCGCCACCGAGGTCGCCCAGCGAGGCCACCCGCAGGGTCGGTGGCCGCTCGTCGACGAAGAGGTGCTTGCCCATCTCCTTCGTCAGCGGGTCCATCAGGCGCTCGCCGAAGCGGACGCCGAGGCCGCCGCCGAGGATCACCGCTTCGGGGTCGAGCAGGTTCACCGCCGAGGCGATCCCGGTTCCCAGCGCCTCGATCGCGCGCTCGATCAGTTCTTCGGCCAGCTTGTCGCCGTGGTCCAGCGCCCGCTCCCAGATGCCGCTGGTGAGCCGCGGTTTGTCGTGCTTTTTCATCAGGTGGAAGAGGTCGGTCTTGCGGCCCTCTTCGTGCTGCCGCCGCGCCTCGGCTTCCATCGCCGAGCGGCCGGCGTAGGCCTCGAGACAGCCGCGGCGCCCGCAGGGGCACTTGGCGCCGCCGCGCTTGACCACCATGTGGCCGATCTCGCCGGCCGCGCCGCGGCCCAGCCACGGCTTGCCGTCGAGGACGAGGCCGCCGCCGACGCCGGTTCCCCAGAAGACGCCGATCAGGCTCTGGAACTCCTGGCCGGCGCCGAGGTGGAACTCCGCTTCGGTCGCGACCTGGACGTCGTTGCCGACCTTGACCCCGGTTCCGAGCGCCTTTTTCAGCACTTCGGCGAGCGGAAAGCTGCCGTCCCAGCCGGGCAGGTTCTTCGCCGAGGAGACGACGCCGGTCTTCTCGTCCGCGTCGCCGGGCGAGCCGACCCCGATCCCGGCCAGCGCCCCGGTCTCGACCCCCGCTTCCTGCGCTGCCTCGCGCAGCGCCTCGGCCATCGCCTCGGCGACGTCCTCCGGGCCGCCGCTGGTCGGCGTCGGCCGCCGTGCCTGCCCCAGCACCTCGCCCCGCCCGTCGACGATCGCGGTCTGGATCTTGGTGCCGCCGAGGTCGATGCCGCCGCGCAAGTCCGCCACGCGCCGCAGTCTATGGGCGGCGTTCGTCCTTTCCTAGGCATATGCCCGTAAAAGGACGAACGCCGGTGGCATAACGTGCCGGCCATGGCGAAGAGCGGCTGGAGGCTGTGGTGGGCGAAGCGGCGCTGGTACGAGCGCAACCGGCGGTTGCTGCGGCGCTGGCGGATCAACCGGCACGCGGCCCGCGGCGGCTTCTTCATCCGCCACCCGGTCGAGGGGGAGGTGCTGGAGGCGCTCGAGGAGGGGCGGCTGACGATCGGCGAGGGGACGCTGCTGGAGCCGGGATGCTGGCTGACGCTCGCGCCGGGGGCGCGGATCGAGATCGGCGCCGGCTGCTTCCTCAACCGCAACGTGATGATCGCGGCGCAGGGCAGCGTCACGATCGGCGACCACACGATGTTCGCCAACGGCTGCTTCGTCGGCGACGCCGAGCACCGCTACGACGATCCCGAGCAGCCGATCACCTGGCAGGGCTTCACCTCGAAGGGGCCGGTGAAGATCGGCGCCAACTGCTGGTTCGGGGTCAACTGCGCCGTCACCAGCGGCGTCAGCGTCGGCGACCGCTGCGTGATCGGCGCCAACTCGGTCGTCAACCGCGACGTCGAGGGCGGGACGATCGCCGCCGGGGTGCCGGCAAGGGAAATCCGCAAGATCGAGTTCAGCGGCGACGACGCCTAGTTACGCACGCGGTCACCCGCACTTTTCGAACTTTTCTGTTTCTTTTGTCACAGAGGCGACACGAAGTAGGCCTATAATTTTTCGAGTTGGCCGTGACCCGCCCTTGGGCATGGACCTATGAGCTCTAACGTCCTGACCGATACCCCACGTCCCCCTGCGGCTGCGCCTGCGCTGCGCACGAAGGCCGAGCTTCGCGCTGCCCTCGCTGCCGCCCGGCGCGAAGGCCGGAGCATCGGCCTGGTGCCGACGATGGGCTACCTGCACGAGGGCCACCTCTCGCTGATCCGCGCCGCCCGCGCCGAGTGCGACCTGGTGGTGATGAGCCTCTTCGTCAACCCGACCCAGTTCGGCCCAGCCGAGGACCTCGACCGCTACCCGCGCGACGAGGAGCGCGACCTGCGGCTGGCCGCCGAGGCCGGCGCCGACCTCGTCTTCGCCCCCACGGTCGAGGAGGTCTACCCGGAGGGCTTCGCCACCGCGGTCGAGGTGAGCGGTCCCCTCACCGAAGTCCTCGACGGCGACCCCTCCCGCCGCGGCCCCGAGCACTTCCGCGGCGTCACCACCGTCGTCGCCAAGCTCTTCAACGTCGTCGGCCCCGACGTCGCCTACTTCGGCCAGAAGGACGCGCAGCAGGCAGTGGTGATCCGCCGCATGGTCCGCGACCTCGACTTGCCGCTGCGGGTCGAGGTGCTGCCGACCGTGCGCGAGCCCGACGGCCTGGCGATGAGCTCGCGCAACGCCTACCTGGAGCCGGCCGACCGCGAGCGGGCGACGGCGCTCTCGCGCGCCCTCGCCGCCGCCGAGAGCGGCGCCAAGGGCGGCTCGCTCGCCGGCGGCCTCGACGCCGCCCGCCGCGAGCTCGCCGGCGCCGGGATCGAGCCCGAGTACCTCGAGGCCCGCGACGCGGAGACGCTGGAGCCGGTCGAGCGGCTCGGCGACCGGCCCGTCCTCGTCGCCGTCGCCGCCCGCGTCGGCGCCGCCCGCCTGATCGACAACGTCTTGATCCACCCGACTGAAACCAGCGACACCTAAGCCCGCGAAAGGGGACCCCGTGCAAAGACAGATGCTGAAGTCGAAGATCCACCGGGCGACGGTGACCGACTGCGACGTCGACTACATCGGCAGCATCACGATCGACACCGAGCTGATGGCCGGTGCCGACATGATCACCAACGAGCAGGTCCACGTCTGGGACGTCGACAACGGCGCCCGCTTCGTCACCTACGTGATCGACGGCGAGCCCGGCTCGGGGACGATGCAGGTCAACGGCGCCGCCGCCCACCTGGTCGAGCCCGGCCACAAGATCATCGTCGCCACCTTCGGCTCCTACGACGAGAAGGACCTCGAACGCTACGACCCGGTGGTCGTCCACGTCGACGACGACAACCGCGCGATCGCGATCGACAGCCACCCGGAGGTGCTGCTCAAATGAGCTCCGGCGGCCGCTCCCACACCGCCCCGACCTCCGATCGCAAACCGGTCAGCCTGCCGCGCCTGGCCGAGATGAAGGCGAACGGCGAGCCGATCGTGATGGTCACCGCCTACGACTACCCCTCGGCGACGGTGGCCGAGGCAGCCGGCGTCGACATCGTCCTCGTCGGCGACTCGGCTGCCAACGTCGTCCTCGGCTACCCCGGCACCGAGCTGGTCTCGATGGACGAGATGGTCGTCCTCGGCAAGGCCGTCCGCCGCGGCCTGAAGACGCCGCTGATGATCGGCGACATGCCGATGGGCAGCTACGAGGCGAGCAACGAGGAAGCGATCCGCAGCGCCCAGCGGCTGGTCAAGGAGACCGGCTGCCAGGCGGTCAAGCTCGAGGCCGGCGGCGTCATCGTCGAGCGCGCCCGGGCGATCGTCCAGTCGGGGATCCCGGTGATGGGCCACGTCGGCCTCACCCCGCAGACCGCGACCGCCCTCGGCGGCTACAAAGCCCAGGGCAAGAGCGCGAAGAGCGCGATCAAGCAGATGGAGGACGCGCTCGCCCTGCAGTCGGTCGGCTGCTTTGCGATCGTGATCGAGGCCGTCCCCTCGGCGATCACCGACGAGATCGTCAAGAAGCTGGAGGTGCCGACGATCGGGATCGGCGCCGGCCCCGCGACCAGCGGCCAGGTCCTCGTCTTCCACGACCTGCTGGGGATCACCACCGGCCACATGGCGAAATTCGTCAAGCGCTACGCCGACATCCACGAGACGATGGTCGCGGCGGTCACGCGGTACGGCAAAGAGGTCCGCACCCGCCACTTCCCCGAGCCCGAGCACGTCTACAGCGTCGAGCCGGCCGAGCTCGACGAGTTCCGCCGCTACCTCAGCGAGGAGAGCCTGGCCAGCGCCAAGGGCTGGGAGTGGGAGCCGCTGCCCTGAAGCCCCTGAAGCAGGGGTGGTTCGGTCAAGACTGATTCGATGCAGCGCCTGAAGGCCTTGCTGTCGGTGGCTTGGCAGAGCTCGGCTTCGAATTCCGGGCCCGCCATCGGCACCAACCCGCTGCCCGGGAGACGGAGGCCGAGGTCGCCGGTCCAGGTCGGCGGCGCCTTGCCTTCCTCCAGGTAGGAGGCGGTGCCCTCGAACGGCTTCCTCAGCTTCACTTCGGCGCTGAGCGGCTGGGTGCCGCGGGGGCTGATCTGCACCGAGTCGAGGTCGTCGATGAGAATGAAGGCCTTGCTGACGGCGACCCGACCGGCTTTCCGCTGCTCCGCCCCGACCGCGATCGTGATTGCCGCTTCTTCTCCTTCGGAGGAGAACGAGATCTCGGCCCCGAGCAGGGTGCGGGTGATGCCGAACCGCTGCGCCTGGGCTGCGAAGAAGATGCTTTCTTCGCGTGGCTTCGCCTTGCTGGCGCTCGCCCGCCGCGGGTTCCTGCAGACCCGCCGATAGGAGCGGACCAGCTTGCCCTCGAGGCGGTGGGCGCGCACCCGCGTGTACCCGCGCTCGCCCTCGAAACGGATGTTGCCGAGGAAGAGCCCCCGTTCGCCGACCGACCTGCGCCCCTTGCAGAACTCCTTGAGGAAGGGCGGCAGCTTCACCCCGGGGATCAGCTGCGGGTGGTACCGGGCCCTGCTGCGGAAGCGGAGCGAGACCCGGCCGAAGGGGCCGAAGTCGGCCTCGATGCCCTTGCGGGTGACCCGGCCGAGGGCGACGTAGCGGGCGAGGAAGTCTCCCTTGGTGATCGTGAGAGCCACCTGGCGATGGCCGTCGGTGCGAATCGAGGCCGAGTAGCCGTTGCTGGCGGGCAGTTTCAGGCTGAGGCGAAGGCTTTTCTCCTTGACGAAGTAGCCCGGCTTCGCGCTGGCGCCGGCCGGCAGCGCCAGCAGCGCTGCCGCGCAGACGAGAAGCAATAGTCCCCTTGCCTTCACGGGCGCAGGGTATTCGAGGGCGGAAAACCCCGGTGTCAGCGACTCGGCCGGGTTGTGGGGAACTACGATAAGCAGCGGATGCCGATCTACGAGTTCGAGTGCGAGGGGTGCGGAGCTCGCTTCGAGGAGCTGGTGGCGGCGGGTCGCGCCGCGGCCTGTCCGAGCTGCGGCTCGGAGCGGACGCGACGGCTCTATTCGGAAGTCGCGCCGCCGGGCCGCCAGCCCCGGGGGGCCGGCGTGCGCGCGGACGAATCGCGCCGCCGGGAGCGGGAGGGGGCGCGCCAGGGTCGGCTGGCGGAGACGAAGAAGCGCCGCGCGGCGGGGGAGAAGCCGTGAGCGACAACGCCGCCGAGCGGCGGGAGCGGCTGGTCGAGCTCTACAAAGAGGTCCAGGACTGCACCCGCTGTCCGCTGTACGAGACGCGGACCAAGGCCGTCTTCGGCGCCGGCAACGCCGATGCCGACCTGATGTTCGTCGGCGAGGCGCCCGGGGCCGAAGAGGACCGCCAGGGGCTGCCCTTCGTCGGCCGCGCCGGCCAGCTGCTGAACCAGATGCTGGAGGGGATCGGCCTCGCCCGCGACGACGTCTTCATCGCCAACGTCCTCAAGTCGCGACCGCCGGGGAACCGCGACCCGCAGCCGCTGGAGATCCAGGCCTGCGAACCGTACCTCTGGGAGCAGGTGCGGCTGATCGAGCCGCGCGTCGTCTGCACCCTCGGCAACTTCGCGACGAAGCTGCTCAGCGGCAGCCCGACCGGGATCACCAAGGTGCGCGGCACCCCGCAGGTGCGCGACCTCGGCGGCCGCACCGTGTTCCTCCTGCCGCTCTTCCATCCCGCCGCCGCGCTGCGCACCCCCGCGGTGAAGGAGACGCTGCGGGCCGACTTCGCGACGATCCCCGAGCTCCTGCAGCGACCGCTGCCGGAGCCGGTCCCGAGCGCCGAGGAGCTGGAGGAGATGGAGGCAGAGGGCGGCTCGACCCCGCCGCCGCCCAGCGACCAGCTCGGCTTCTTCGGTTAGAACACCCTCTGTGGAGGTCGTGGAGACGAACAGCGCCGCCGAGACCGAGGCGCTCGGCGCTCGCATCGCCGAGCGCCTGCAGCCGGGCGACGTCGTCCTCCTCTCCGGCGAGCTGGGGACGGGAAAGACGACCCTGGTTCGCGGCGCCTGCCGCGCCCTCGGGGTTCCCGGCCCGGTCACCTCGCCGACCTTCACGATCGGCCAGCGATACGGCGGTGGGCGGATGCCGGTCTCCCACCTCGACCTCTACCGCCTGCAGACCCTGGAGGGCGAGGACCCGGCCCTGCTCGACGACTACCTGCGCCCCGAGGGCGTCGCCTTCGTCGAGTGGCCGGCCGCCGGCTCCGGCCGGCTGGATCGACCGGCGCTCGAGGTGCGCCTCGCCCACGCCGGGGAGGAGCGGCGGCGGGTAGAAGTCGAGTGGTAGGGGTAGACGCAGGCGGAAAGCGCCTCCACCAGCGCACCCAACGCATATCGACGGTGTTCAGTGGAGGGTGCGCCAACTTGTAGCATCGGCGCTCGGAACTCGATTGAGAAAGGCAAGGACGGGATGAAGGGACTGAAGGCGCTTGCGGCAGTGATGTTGATGAGCGGATTGCTGGCGGCTGCGGTGCCCGCGACGGCCGGTGCTGCCGCTTACAAAAAGTACGTTGGGTGCGGGGTCTCCCGCAACGCGAAACCCGCCCACTCCTGCCCGAAGAAAGCCAAGAAGGGCGCGTTCTTCAAAAGCCTCAACGGCGACGTCGTCTACAGCGTCTGCGTCAAGTTCCCGACCGGGAAAAACCTCTGCGCCCAGGCTCAGGAAGCCGAACAGGGGACCCTCTACGTGAACAAGATCACCTCGACGATCCTCGGCAAACACGTCGTCACCTGGTTCGTCAAAGGCAAAAAAGTCGGGTCCTGGGCCTTCACGGTCACGGGCTAGCGAACCCCTGGTCGTCGTCGGCCTCGATACCGCGACGGTAGACACCGTCGCCTGCGCCTGGCGCGACGGCGAGGTACTGCACGAGTCGCAGCTGGGGCTCTCCCCGCAGGGGAGGCCCCTGCACGCGACGCGCCTGCTCGAGGAGGTCGAGCGGGCGGCCGCGGCGGCGGGCGGCTGGGGGGCGGTCGACCTGCTCGCGGTCGGGCTCGGCCCCGGCTCCTTCACCGGCCTGCGGGTGGGGATCGCGACCGCGCGCGGGCTCGGCGTCAGCCTCGGCCTGCCGGCGCGGGGCGTCTGCACGCTCGACGCCCTCGCGGCCGGGATCGCCGAGGCGGGGGCGGAGGGCGAGCGGCTCGCCGTGCTCGACGGCTGGCGCGGCGAGGTCTTCGCCGCCCTCTACTCGCCGGCCGGGGAGCGGATCTGGGAGCCCGCCGTCCACCGCCCCGAGCAGCTGGCCGCGCGGGCGGCCGAGCTGGAGCGAGCGCCGTCGGTCGCCGGTTCGGGGGCGGTACGATTCCGGCACGAGCTGGCCCGCGGCGGCGTCCGGATAGCGGACGACTCCGATCCCGTCCACCGGGTCGCCGGGCGCCACGTCTGCGCCCTGGCGGCGGCGGCAGGGGGCCCGGACCGCGACGGGCTCGCCCCCATCTACCTCAGACCCCCGGACGCGGAGCGGTGGCGTGAGCGAGACGCTTCACAAAGAGCACAGTGAGCTGACCCAGGAGGTCCAGGTCCGCAGGCTCGCCTACAGCGACCTGCCGGCGGTGATCTCGATCGAGCGCCGCTCCTTCCCGACCCCGTGGTCGCTGGCGATGTTCGTGCTCGAGCTCTCGAAGCCGTCGGGGATCTGCCTCGCCGCCAGCGCCGGCGACCAGCTGCTCGGCTACGTGATCTGCTCCCGCTACGACCAGGTCTGGCACCTGATGAACATCGCCATCGCCCCCGAGCACCGCGGCGGCGGCGTCGCCGGCCAGCTGCTGCGCCGCCTGATCGAGGAGTCGCGGGGGACGCTGCCGTTCACGCTCGAGGTCCGGGTCTCCAACCGGCGCGCGATCGGGATGTACGAACACTTCGGATTCCGCTCGGCCGGCGTCCGCCCTCGCTACTACCACGACAACGGCGAGGACGCGCTGATCATGTGGCTCGACTGAGGTGGCTCGATTGAGGGGCTGTTGACTTGCTGCTGGCGATCGAGACCTCCTGCGACGACACCTGCGCCGCCGTCCTCGACGGCCCGCGGATCCTCAGCAACCTGATCTCCTCCCAGGCCGCGGCCCACGAGGGGTTCGGGGGCGTGGTCCCGGAGGTGGCGGCGCGCCACCACCTGGAGCTGACCGCGCCGGTGGTCGAGGCGGCGCTGGCGGAGGCGGGGGTGAGCCTCGACGAGATCGACGCCGTCGCCGCCACCGCCGGGCCGGGGCTGATCGGCGCCCTCCTGGTCGGGATCAGCACCGCCAAGGCGATCGCCGCCGCCCGGCGGCTGCCGCTGATCCCGGTCGACCACCTGCAGGGTCACGTCGCCGCCAACTTCCTCGAGCCCGACCCGCTCGAGCCGCCGTTCCTCTGCCTGATCGCCAGCGGCGGCCACACGCTGCTCGCCGGGGTGCGCGACCACGAGGGCTACGAGCTGCTGGGGCAGACCCTCGACGACGCCGCCGGCGAGGCCTTCGACAAGTCGGCGCGGCTGCTGGGGCTCGGGTATCCGGGCGGCCCGGCGGTCCAGCGCGAGGCCGAGGGGGGCGACCCGGAGGCGTTCGAGATGCCGGTGGCGATGTCCCGCAACCCCGGCCTCGACTTCAGCTTCAGCGGCCTGAAGACGGCGGTCCTCTACCGCTGCCGCGAGCTGGGGCCGGAGGGGGTGGAGGAGCGGCGCGCCGACCTCGCCGCCTCCTTTCAGGCCGCCGTGGTCGAGCAGCTGACGACGAAGCTGAAGCGGGCGCTGAAGCAGGGCGACTGGGAGGCGGTCGCGCTCGGCGGCGGCGTCGCCGCCAACGGGCCGCTGCGCGAAGCGGTCGCCGCGCTCTGCGAGGAACGGGGCGTGCGCCTGAAGCTGGTCCCGATCGCCCTCTGCACCGACAACGCCGCGATGATCGGCGCCGCCGCCCAGTACGCGCCGCGGGTCTCCTACCCCGACTACCTCGGCTACGACGCCTTCGCCAGCGGCGAAACCTCCGGGCAGCCCCACTGAGCCGATGGCCACCGTCGTCGTCTACTCCCGCCCGGGCTGCCACCTCTGCGAGGAGGCGCTCGAGCAGATCGTCGCCCTGCACGGCAAGGGCTACCGCTTCGAGCTGCACGAGGTCGACATCGAGAGCAACGAGCTGCTGCTGCGGCGCTTCCTCGAGCGAATCCCGGTGGTGGAGGTCGAGGGGATCGAGGTCTCGGAGCTGATCCTCGACCGCGCGGCCCTCGAGGCCAGGCTCGATACTGTGGGGGCATGGTCGAGGTGATCGAGGAGTTCGAAGCCGCGGGAGCCTTCCCAGTCGAAGGCGAGCGGCTGTCGCTGGGGGTCGCCGCCCGCCTCTCTCGCTACCTCCAGGTCCTCACCCAGGCGCGGAAGATGGGGCGGGAGACGATCTCCTCGCAGGAGCTCTCCGAGTACACCCACATCAACCCGACCCAGATCCGCCGCGACCTCTCCGGCTTCGGCAAGTTCGGCAAGCGCGGCGTCGGCTACAACGTCGACTCGCTGGTCTCGGAGATCCGCAAGATCCTCCGCACCTCCGGCCAGCACAACATCGCCCTCTTCGGCGCCGGCAACCTCGGCCAGGCGATCGCCACCTCCTCGATCTTCGCCGACCACGGCTTCCAGGTCGTCGCCGTCTTCGACAGCGATCCCGGCGTCGTCGGCAACCGGATCGGCGAGCTGACCGTGCGCAACATCGGCGAGCTGCCGGACGTCGTTGCCGAGGAGGAGATCGTCGTCGGCGTCCTCGCCGTCCCGGCCGAGGCCGCCCAGGACGTCGCCGACCGCCTCGTCCAGGCGGGGGTGAAGATCATCTTCAACTACTCCGAGCAGCTGCTCCAGGTGCCGCCGGAGGTGACCGTCCACACCTCCAGCCCCGCCGTCGACCTCCTCTACGCGCTCTACTTCTACCTGGCCTGACGGCCCCGCCGGATCTTGTCCCTAGACCTCGATCTCGCCCGCGAGAAGTTCGAGTCCTCGCAGGACTTCACGATCGGCCTCGAGGAGGAGTTCGCGATCCTCGATCCGCGGACGCTGGAGCTGGAGCACCGCTTCGAGGACGTCTTCGCCGCCTGCCAGCGGGACGAGGTGCTGGCGGAGTCGGCGGCGGGGGAGCTGATCGCCTCCGAGGTCGAGATCCGCTCCGGGCGGTCGGAGAGCTTCGCCGAGGCGGTCGAGCGCCAGCGCGAGCGGCGGGCGCGGCTGTTCGACCTGGTCGCAGGGATGGGGCTGGCGCTGGGGGCGATGGGCACCCATCCCTGGGCCAACTACCTCGACCAGCGGATCATCGACACCCCGCACTACAACCGCCTGCGCCACGAACTCGGCTGGGTCGCGCAGCGCAACAACACCTGGAGCCTGCACCTGCACATGGGGATTCGCGGGGCGGACCGGGCGATCGCCGTCTGCGACTGGCTGCGCGAGCTGCTGCCGCTGCTGCTGGCGGTCTCCGCCAACTCGCCCTTCCTCGACCGCCGCGACACCGGCCTGCACAGCGTCCGCACGGAGATCTTCACCCGCACCTTCCCGCGCTGCGGGGTGCCGTCGCCGTTCGGCGACTGGCGCTCCTACGCGGACTTCGTCGCGACCCTGGAGCGGGTCGGCTCGGCGGTCGAGTCGACGCAGCTGTGGTGGAGCGTGCGCCCGCACCACAGCTTCGGGACCGTCGAGGTGCGGATCTGCGACGCGCAGACGCGGGGGGACGAGTCGTTCGCGCTGGCGGAGCTGATCGCCGCCTGCATCGCCCAGACCGCGCTCGACTACGACGAGCACGGCTACGAAGGCAGGGGGGCGCCGCTGGCCGATCGCGAGATCGAGGAGAACCTCTGGCGGGCGATCCGCTACGGCGCCGGCGGGCGGATGGTCGACTTCCGGCGCGGCGAGGAGGTGCCGACCCGCTCGGTGCTCGAGCAGGTCCTGGTTTGGACCGAACCGGCGCGGGCGCAGCTGGGCCTGGACCTGCGGCTGCCGGAGCGCAACGGCGCTCAGAGAGCGCGGGAGGCGCTCGATTCCGGCGTCTCGATCGAAGACGTCTACCGCGACGCGGTGGCGGAGACGCAGCGGACCTACGGGGGCGCGCGACAGGCCTCCGAGCGCGCCTGATCGCATGAAATGAGCTCCTAGAGCGGGCCTGGCGCTGTTTCGCCGACATCGTCTATAGACTCCCGCGCCGCCGAAAACCACCGGAGGAATAAGAACTTGACCGACTTTCTGACCGATTACGGCGTGGTTGTCGCGCTTGTCTGCGCTGGCGCCGCCGTCATCTACGGACTTCTCGTTACCCAACGCCTGCTTGCGAAGCCTGCGGGCAACGACCGGATGCGCGAGATCTCTGGCGCTGTGCAGGAAGGGGCGCAGGCCTACCTCAACCGCCAGTACACGATCATCGCCGCGGTTGCCATTCCGCTGGCCGTCGTCCTGTGGGTCCTGCAGGACTGGCACACCGCGCTTGGCTTCGTGATCGGTGGCATCCTCTCGGGCGCCGCCGGCTTCATCGGGATGAACCTCTCGGTGCGGGCCAACTCCCGCGTCGCCGAGGCCGCCCGCGGCGGCGTGCCGCCGGCGCTCGACGTCGCCTTCAAGGGCGGCTCGGTCACCGGCCTGCTCGTCGTCGGGCTGGCGCTGCTCGGTGTCGCCGGCTACTACGGCGCCCTGGTCCTCGGCGGCGTTGACGACAAGGACGCCGTCGATGCGCTGATCGGGCTCGGCTTCGGTGGCTCGCTGATCTCCGTCTTCGCCCGTCTCGGCGGCGGCATCTTCACCAAGGCCGCCGACGTCGGCGCCGACCTGGTCGGCAAGGTCGAGGCCGGGATCCCCGAGGACGATCCTCGCAACCCGGCCGTGATCGCCGACAACGTCGGCGACAACGTCGGCGACTGCGCCGGCATGGCCGCCGACCTGTTCGAGACCTACGCGGTCACCTCCGTCGCGGTGATGCTGCTCGGCGTCCTCACCTTCAACGTCGACTTCCACCGCGAGGTGGCGATCTACCCGCTCGTCCTCGGCGGCGTCGCGATCATCGCCTCGATCATCGGCGCCCTCTGCGTCCGCACCAAATCGGACAAAGTCGAGGGCGCGCTGTACATCGGCATGATCGTCTCCGGCCTGATCTCGATCGCGGCCTTCTACCCGATCACCGATTGGCTGATGGACGAACCGCTCCGGCTCGGTGTCCTCGACACCGCCGCTGCGGCCGTGAGCGTTACCGACCTCTGGCTCTGCGCGGTGATCGGCGTCGCCGTCACGGCGCTGCTGTTCGTGATCACCGACTACTACACCTCGACCCGGTTCCGGCCGGTGAAGACGATCGCGCAGGCCTCCGAGACCGGCCACGCGACGAACATCATCCAGGGGCTCGCCCAGGGCTTCCAGGCGACCGCCGCGCCGGCGCTCGTGCTCGCCCTGGCGATCCTCGCCGCCAACGAGCTCGCCGGCATCTACGGCATCGGCATCGCCGTGATGGCGCAGCTCTCGCTCTGCGGTCTGATCGTCGCGCTGGACGCCTTCGGGCCGATCACCGACAACGCCGGCGGCATCGCCGAGATGGCGGAGCTGCCGGAGGACGTCCGCAACGTCACCGATCCGCTCGACGCGGTCGGCAACACGACCAAGGCCGTGACCAAGGGTTACGCGATCGGCTCCGCCGCGCTCGCCGCGCTGGTGCTGTTCGCCGCCTTCAAGAGCGAGCTCGCCGACGAGGCCCCCGCGGGCTTCGACCTCAACGGGCTCTTCAACCTCAGCAGCCCTGACGTGCTGATCGGGCTGATCATCGGCGGCATGATGGTCTACCTGTTCTCGGCCCTGGCGATCGAGGCGGTCGGCCGCGCCGGCGGCCAGGTGGTCGAGGAGGTGCGGAAACAGTTCCGCGAACACCCCGGGATCATGGAGGGGACCGAGAAGCCCGAGTACGGGAAAACGGTCGCCATCGTCACCGCCGCGGCGCAGAAGGAGATGATCCTGCCGTCGCTGATCCCGATCGTGGTGCCGGTGATCGTCGGCGTGCTCAGCGTCGACGCGCTCGGCGGCCTCCTGATCGGCGTCATCGTCGTCGGCCTCTTCGCCGCGATCAGCATGACCGCCGGCGGCGGCGCCTGGGACAACGCGAAGAAGCTGATCGAGGACGGCGCCCACGGTGGCAAGGGCTCCGAGGCCCACGCCGCCTCGGTGACCGGCGACACCGTCGGCGATCCCTACAAGGACACCGCCGGTCCGGCGATCAACCCGATGATCAAGGTGGCGAACATCGTCGCCATCCTCATCATCCCGATCGTCAAGTTCTGAGGTTCGGGGCGCGGGAGAGGGGCACCTGACCCCTCTCCCGATACCGTCTCGGGTAGATGCGCAGGGCTTTGAAGGTGGCAATCGTGGGGGGAGCGCTGTTGGCGCTCGCAGTCGCGCTCGTCAATGCGTACGTGCTGACGTCGGGGGGTGACTCGACCTCAGAGGTGGACGAAGTGCCGGCGACGGAAGTGGCGATCGTGTTGGGGGCACTGGTCGAGCCGGATGGGGACATGAGCACGATGTTGGCCGATCGGGTTGAGCAGGCGTCTCGCCTTTGGCGCGCCGGGAGGGTGGAGAAGATCCTCGTCTCCGGCGACCATCGCAGTTGGGAGTACGACGAGCCGGACACGATGCGCAAGGCGCTGGTTCGGGACGGGGTGCCGCCACAGGTGGTGTTCGAGGACCACGCCGGCTTCGATACCTGGGCGACGATGGTGCGGGCGCGGAAGATCTTCGACGTCCGCGAGGCGGTGGTGATTACGCAGGGATTCCACATGCCGCGAGCGTTGTTCCTGGCCGATCGAGCGGGGATCGAGGCGATCGGCCTTACCTCCGATCTCCACCCCTACGGCTTCCAGGGGAGAAAAAGCGACGTGCGGGAGGTGCTCTCGCGGCTGAAGGCGGTTGCCGATGTCACGCTAGAGACGCCGGCGACGGACGGACCCCAGATCCCGATCGCCACCGCCGACGGCCGCGAAAGCTGGGGGCCGGTTCCACCCCCCGGCACCCCGCCCGCCGGTTCGCCTGGTCACTAGGTCTCCAGCAGCACCCGCAGGTCAGCGGCAATCGCCTCCGGTTCGTCCTCCAGCTGGGTCCAGGTGATGCGGGTGACCGAGTAGCCGGCGACCTTCAAGGCACGATCGCGAGCCCGGTCTTCGCGAAAGGCCGAGCGGGTGCTGTGCCCCTGCCAACCGTCGAGCTCGACGATCTGGCCGGTACCTGGCCAGTGGCAATCGACCTGGTAGCGCTTGCCATTGACGAGGAGCCAGTCGTTGAAGCGGGGTAGGGGCAGGTGACACTGGCGCAGGAAGGAGGCGAAGCGCTCCTCCAGGGGCGAGCGCTTGTGGCCGGGAGGCTCTGCCCCAAGTCGCTCAAGCGCTGATCGCACCCTGCGCACTCCTCGCCTGCCGGGGTAGCGCTCGAGCAGGTCCCAGAGTGAGAGGCGGTCGTGGAGCTCGCGGTATTCGGCCTCCCGCAGCATCGCTTTGACTACGTCGATCGACTCCGTGGCCGCCAGGTCGAAGATGGTTCGCGGCACGCTGGTCACCGGGATCCCGTCCTCGACAGTGACCTCATCGGCGGGGAGTGATTTGTGGTGGCGCCTGATCCCGTCCCAGGTCCTGCTCTTGTGCGGGGTGGTGATGTCGATCCTCGAGCGCGAGTTGGGGCGGATAGTCCAAAGCGCTGCCGCGGACCAGTGGCTTAGGACTGCCTCGGGACCCGAGGCGAGTACGGCCGCCATCCATCGTCCCTCGCGTGGCACCACCCGATGGCCAACCGAATAGACGCCCTGATGCAGGAGGTGCAGTCGCCCCACCGCCAGTCGGTGCTGAATCGCATCCTCACCCAGCCCCAGCCCCACCAATTGGCTCCGGGACACGACCCCGTACTGCCTCCTCGCCAGCGCGGCGATCCCCTTCTCAGCGCGAGACCGCGACAGACCGCGTATATCGCGGTCTGTCGCGGTCTCGGTGGGCATGGGGCGAGGATGGCGGGAAACCTCGCGCGGGTGGTGCGCGGTTTGTGGCGGATGTGGGGCGGGGGCGTGCCGAAAGCCGGTTGATCTCTGGGCGATCGGTAGGGTTTCGGACGATGAGGTGGGGGATGAAGTTGCTCCGGGCCACGCTATTGGCACTGGTTTTCGCCGGGCTTCTGGTGCCCGCGGCTGCTGCGGCGCCGCCGGCCAACGACGACTTTGCGGATCGGGAGGTGCTTCCGTCGGGTTTTCCAGGGGGCGAACCGGTTGAGGTGACGCGCTCGAACGTGGAAGCGACGAAAGAGGAAGGGGAGTTCATTCCCAGCGGTCCCTCGCCCGCCGGGCACTCGATCTGGTTCGAGTGGGAAGCGACCTCCACCGACTGGGTCAGCGTCGGGGTCTGCGGGACTGAATTCCCCACCATCCTCAACGTCTTCACCGGAACCGAAATCGACCATCTCACCTCGGTTTTGAAACTCAACGGCTCTGACGGGCCCATCTGTCCCTCCAACGCTGGCCGCCGGTACACCTTCAAGGCGACCAGCGGCACCAAATACGTGATCGTCGTCGACGGGAACAATTTCTTCCTCCCAGAAGCGCCGGTCCCGGTGACCGAAGGCCCGATCTCGCTGCGGATCGAAGCGACGCCACCGCCTGCGAACGACGATTTCGCCGACGCCGAGGTTCTGGAAGAAGCGATCTACGAAGAACCGGGCGGGAACCGCTTCTACTTCGTCGACGCCAACGACTACAACTGGGAGGCGACGAGGGAGAGTGGCGAGCCGGGCGACGAAGCCGCTTTCGGCGCATCCGTCTGGTACCGGTGGACGCCGCCGGAGAGCGGGACCTACCTGTTCAGCCAGCCCTGCTGCGGATCCGGCCTCCAGCGCGCCGTCTACAGCGGCGACTCTCTCGGGGGGCTGACGCCTGTCGCTCTCGAAGGCAGCTACGCCGAGGTGACGGCGGGGACCGTCTACTACATCGCCGTCAGCGGCGAAGTGAAATCCGGCGAACCGGAAATGGGGAGCTTCAGCCTCTTCGTCTCGGCGAACCTGCCGCCGCTGCCGCCGAAACCCTCGCCGGGTGGAGGGGGAGCCACTCCGCCGCCTCCGCCCGTTCCCGAGACCAAGATCACCCGGAGCATTCTCAGGTCACAGGCCGGCTTCGCCAGGTTCCGCTTCAGCTCCTCGGTGACCGGCACCTCGTTCGAGTGCAAGCTGGACAAGGGCGCCTTCAAGGCCTGCACGTCGCCGAAGACCTACCGGCACCTCAAGCCCGGGCACCACACCTTCAAGGTGAGGGCGGTATTCGGAGGCTCGGTCGACCCCAGCGCCGCCGTCGGTCGCTTTCAGATCGCGGCGCCGCGGCACCGGCGCCGCTGAGCGCTAGATTCGCGCCCGTGGAAGACGGGCCGATCAACGTCGCCGACTTCGAGCGCCTCGCGGCGGAGAGGCTCGAACGCGGGCCGCTCGACTACTTCGCCGGCGGGGCGGGGGACGAGGTGACGCTGCGGGAGAACGTCGAGGCCTGGGGTCACTGGCGGCTGCGGCCGCGGGTGCTGGCCGGCGCGGGGGAGGTCAGCACCGCCACCGAGGTGCTGGGTGGCCCCGTTCGGATGCCGGTCCTGGTCGCGCCGGTCGCCTACCAGCGGATGGCCCATCCCGAAGGGGAGGCGGGAATGGCGGCGGGGGCCGCCGAGGCCGGCACGGTGATGTGCCTCTCGACGCTCTCGACGACCCGGCCCTCGGAGGTGGCGGCCGTCGCTCCCGAGGGCAGGCGCTGGTTCCAGCTCTACGCCTTCAAGGACCCGGGGATTACCAGGGCGCTGATCGAGGAGGCGGTCGACTCCGGCTTCGAGGCGATCCTCCTCACCGTCGACGCTCCCCCCGGGGGCAACCGCGAGCGCGACCGGCGCAACCGCTTCACGATGCCGCCCGAGCTCGGCACCCCCGGCCTCACCGCCGCCACCGGCGGCGAGCAGGCGCTCTCGATCGAGCAGGTCTTCGCGCTGATGAACCAGGCGCTGACCTGGGCGGACGTCGAGGGCCTCGCCTCCGAGTGCAGCGTTCCCGTCTTCGTCAAGGGGGTTCTGACCGCCGAGGACGCCGAGCTCGCCCTCGCCCACGGCGCCGCCGGCGTCGTCGTCTCCAACCACGGCGGCCGCCAGCTCGACCGCTCGCTCGCCACCGCCGAGGCGCTGCCGGAGGTCGCCGACGCCCTCGCCGGTCGCGGCACCCTCCTCGTCGACGGCGGCATCCGCCGCGGCATCGATGTCGCCACCGCCCTCGCCCTCGGTGCCGACGCCGTCCTCGTCGGCCGCCCCGCTCTCTGGGGCCTGGCGGCGGGGGGACGGGAGGGCGTCGCCCAGGTGCTCACCTTGCTGCGCCAGGAGCTCGAGCTGGCACTCGCCCTGCTCGGCTGCGCCTCGCCCTCACAGCTGAACCGCGCCCACCTGCGGAGAGCGCCAGTCACGTCCGTATATTCGGTCTGAGTGACCGGTTCTCGTCCTTCATAAATGGCCCAGCGAATTCCCAGAGACGAATCGCTGAGTCGCGTGCACGGGGTCGGGGCGCTGTTCGCCGCGGCCTACGGCAACGTCGGCTCCTCGATCTACTACGCCCTCGGCGTCACCGCCGCCTTCGCGCTCGGCCTGACGCCGGTCGCCTTCGTCATCTCCGGCCTGATCTTCGCCGCCACCGCCGCCACCTACGCCGAGGCGACGGTGATGTTCCCCGAGGCCGGCGGCTCCTCCAGCTTCGCCCGCCACGCCTTCAACGAGCTGGTCAGCTTCATCGCCGCCTGGGGGCAGATGCTCAACTACACGATCACGGTCGCGATCTCGGCCTTCTTCGTGCCCCACTACCTGGCGGTCTTCTGGCCCTGGCTCGGCGACAGTCCCGGCGACATCATCGGCGGCGCGGTCCTGATCGTCGGCCTCGCCCTGATCAACATCAAAGGGACCGAGGAGTCGGCGAAACTGAACCTGATCCTCGCCGTCGCCGACCTGGCGACGCAGGTGATCCTCGTCGGCATCGGCCTGGCGCTCGTCTTCAGCCCGGAGATCCTCGTCGACAGCGTCCACCTCGGGGTGGCCCCGACCTGGAGCGACTTCCTGCTCGGGATCGCGGTCGGGATGATCGCCTACACCGGGATCGAGACGATCTCCAACATGGCCGAGGAGGCGCGCGACTCGGTCCGCACGATCCCCCGCAGCGTCGGCTTCACGGTGATCGCGGTCCTCGCCCTCTACCTGCTGATCCCGATCGTCGCCCTCTCGGCGATGCCGGTCACCCAGGACGCCGCCGGCCACTACGCGACCGAGCTCGGCTCGACCTTCGCCGACGACCCGATCCTCGGCATCGTCGAGAACCTCGGCCTCGCCCACCTGCCGACGGAAATCCTCCGCTACTACGTCGGCGTGCTGGCGGCGGTGATCCTCCTGATCGCCACCAACGCCGGCCTGATCGGCGTCTCCCGCCTCACCTACTCGATGGGCCAGCACCGGCAGCTGCCGGAGAGCCTGCGCCAGGTCCACCCCCGCTACCGCACCCCCTACATCGCGATCCTGATCTTCGCCGCGATCGCGATCGTCACCCTGCTGCCGGGGCAGACCGACTTCCTGGCGACGATGTACTCGTTCGGGGCGATGCTCTCGTTCACGATCGCCCACGTCGCGGTGATCCAGCTGCGGCGGGTGAAACCCGACGTGGAGCGGAGCTGGAAGCCGCCGCTGAACATCCGCGCCTTCGGCTTCGAGGTCCCGCTCAGCGCCGTCCTCGGCGGCCTCGGCACCTTCACCGCCTGGATCGTGGTCATGGCCCTCAATCCCCGCACCCTCGTCGTCGGCCTCGGCTGGATGGCGCTGGGGATCGCCGTCTACGTGCTGTACCGGCGCAGCCAGCGGCTGCCGCTGACGGAGACGGTGAAGGTCGTCCTGCCGGAGCCGCTCGGGGTCGAGGAGGTCGAGTACCGAAGCATCCTCGTCGCCTTCGAGGACGACGAAAGCTTCTCGCCGGAGATGGTCGCGACCGCGGTCAAGCTCGCCTCCAAGCGCCGCCGCGGCATCCACGTCCACTCGATGCTGACGGTGCCGACCAACCTGCCGCTGAAGGCGGACATGCCCGAGGGGGAAGCCGAGGCGCAGCGCAAGATCGAGGAGGCGAAACTGATCGGCGGCCAGCGGGTCACCGGCCACGTCGCCCGCGTCCGCCCCGGCCAGGCCGGCTACTCGGTCGCCGGGGAGGCGGCGGAGATCAAGGCGGAGGCGATCGTCGTCGGGCTCCGCTACCGCAACGGCGTCCCGCTCTACGACAAGACCCTGCAGACGATCCTCGGCGAGCGTCCCTGCCGGGTGATCGTCGTCTCCGACCCCGCCGACAAGCCCCCGGCGATCCCCGGCGCGGCGCTGGCGGAGGCGACCGGGTGAGCGGGGAGCGGGTCTACCGCGGCGCCGTCCGCGCCTTCTCGCTCGCCTTCGTCGCGATCGGCCTGCTGGTGCTCGTCCTCACCCTCGCCAACGGGGGAGGGCCGGCCTCGCTCGGCTTCCTGATGGGGATCGCCTTCCTCCTGGTCGGGATCGGGCGCCTCTGGCTCGGCGCGAGGATGGAGCGATGAGCGGCCCCGACAGCGCTCCCGCCCGGCGCGACGATCCCTCCGGCCGGCCCAAGCAGCCGCCGACCGAGCCGGTGCTGATGCGCGGCCTCGGGGTCCCGGCGCTGTTCGCCGCCGCCTACTCGGCCGTCGGCTTCTCGATCTACTTCGCCCTCGGAGTCGTCGCCGACAAAGGGCTGGGGCTGACGCCGCTGATCTTCCTCGCCGCGGGGCTGCTCTTCGGCCTCACCACCCTCACCTACGTCGAGGGCGGGGCGATGTTCCGCGAGCGCGGCGGCTCCTCGACCTTCGCCCGCCACGCCTTCAACGAGCTGATCGCCTTCATCGCCGGCTGGGCGATCCTGATCGATTACCTGATCGTGATCGCGCTGGCGGCGCTCTCGGTGCCGCACTACCTGGAGCCGGTCAGCGGCGACTTCGCCCAGCCCGGCTGGGAGATCGGGATGGGCGCCGCGGTGATCGCCTTCGTCTGCGTGCTCAACATCCTCAACGTCACCGGCCGCGAGCGGCA